>Ga0315535_1000203_pt1 | contig 40855 bp, 31 predicted proteins | sample SalMarSW160220MG_2_FD_203092 | JGI IMG/M metagenome (GOLD analysis project Ga0315535, IMG submission 203092) | Salt marsh sediment microbial communities from the Plum Island Ecosystem LTER, Massachusetts, United States - Salt Marsh Sediment SW1602-20 ... | reverse complement strand
GCAAGGCATGGGAAAAAAGTGATCGTCCTTGAACAGCATTACATCCCGGGCGGCTGTGCCACCACTTTCAAGCGAAAAGAGTTCCTTATGGAAGCCGGACTTCATGCCATGGACGGGCATTTGATAGATACCGAGAGCCAGCGTTCCGTTTTAAAATATCTGGGAGTCAGAAAAAAAGTGGAGTTCAAGCCGCTTCCCGATTTTTTCCATATCAAAAGCCGACAATTGGGCTTTACCTTTCCCCACGGATCGGAACAGGCCATTGAGGCCCTTGTGAATGCATATCCTGACGAAGCGAAGGGAATCCGCAAGTTTTTCAGAATCATACTGGGCGTGCAGAAAGAGCTTTCCGGTTTTCCAAAGAAAGACTGGCAGCAGATGCTGCTCATCCCCTTGTTTCCCGTGCTGTTTCCCAATATATTCCTTACTTACGCACAGACGCTGGGACGTTTCCTGGATCGTTGTATTTCAAATGAAACCCTGAAAATTATCCTTCAGGGCAACCTGCTCTACTACCACGATGATCCTTATTCCATGTCCATGCTCTTCTTTGCAAAAGCACAGGCCAGTTTTATTGAACATGGAGGTTACTTTATCAAAGGAGGATCCCAGAAACTTTCCGATGCCCTGGCCGAGGTAATCAGGTCATATGGTGGCATGTTATTGCTGGGAAAGAAGGTCAACCGTATCGTGGTAAAAAATGGAAAAGCAGCGGGCGTATCATTCGTGGATTCGTTCAATGATCAGCTTGAGCCGGTTGAAATCAATGCCCAACATGTCATTCACAGCGGAGCCATGCCACTGCTTAAAAATCTTTTGCCCGAAAAAGAGCGTACCAGGATAGCCCGGAAGATCGACAGACTTAAACCGGCTTGTTCCTTGTTCTGTGTCTACCTGGGATTCAAAAAGGAGATCAAACATCTGAATCTTCAACACTACTCCACCTTTTTCTTGGGGGATGACATCAGGAACCTGCATGATGTATTGCCCAATCTTTACGGAGACTGGAGATCAAAATCCTTTGTATTTGTGGATTACAGTCAGGTCGACTCAGGCCTGGCTCCCATGGGCAAAAGTTTCGGGGCGATCTGTACAGCCGACAGCTTAAGCAACTGGGAAGGGCTGGATGACAAGAATTACAGGAAGAAGAAAGTAGAGATTGCCCGGATTCTGCTGGAGAGGCTGGAGAAGTCCGTGCCCGGAATCGGGGAGCTCATTGAATGTTATGAAATCGGAACACCCCGAACCATCAAACGATATACGCTGAATCCCAGTGCGGCGCCTTATGGATTCGCCCAGATACCAGGGCAATCAGGAAGAGGAAGACCCTCCTACCGCTCTCCGGTAAAAAATCTCTGGCTATCGGGAACATGGACGTTCCCCGGAGGTGGTTTTACGGGGGCTATTGTCAGTGGATTTCTATGCGGCCTGCAGGTTTCAAAGATCCTGAAAGACGAGAGACCTGGTTTATCAAAGGATTCCCTTGAGGATGAGCGGTCGGTAAAACTGGTACAAAAGGAAGAGATTGCCCGGAATACCCTGGAACTCACTTTTGAGAAACCCCTGGGATTCACCTATAAACCGGGGCAATATGCCATTGTGAGCCTGGACAATCCAAAACATACGGAATTGGATATGCCATTACGTTCTCTTTCCATGGTCTCCCACCCCGAAGACAATGTCCTGAAATTTGTAATGAGAACCGGCAAAAGCAGTTTTAAAAAGAGTTGTGGCTGCATGAAGCCTGGTGAAACAGCCACCATCTTTGGACCGGCAGGAGAGTTCACCCTGAGAGACAGCAGGCATGGATTGGTATTCCTCGCTTCCGGTATCGGGATCTCCCCCATCATTCCTTTTTTAAAGGAGCTGGAAAAACGGGACTACCCTAAACCAGTAACCCTGTTCTTTTCAAACCGCTCCGAAGAGGAAGCTGCCTATCATACTGCCATTCTCTCCGTGAAGTTGAGGAACTTCAGGTACATCCCGGTTTTTACAGGCCAGCAAAAGCGGATGAACGGTAAAATGATCCGTCAAGTCCTGGGCGATTTGGACCGGTATGAATACTACCTTGTGGGATCAACAGGATTTATTGAATCGATGACCGAAGCATTAAGGGAAATCAGTATCCCTGCCGAGGACCTTTTCACAGACGATTTCGGATGAATAAGCTCACTCTAACAGCATGTAAAGACTATAGCAACATATAATCATACATCGAATTGCCCCTGCACATCATGGGTCTGGTCATTTAAAAGAGAAAAATGAAAATCAGTATCATCTACAACAGTCACACGGGTACAACCAAAGGATTTGCCGATGCCATGGGCCGCTACCTGGAAGAAAAAGGAGCGGAAACCAGGGTGGGATCCATCGATAGCTACGATAAAGAATTCATGGAATCGGCTGACCTTGTGCTGCTGGGTAGCTGGACCAGCGGGTTGTTCTTTTTTGCCCAGCATCCTGACAGGCCCTGGAACTATTTTGCTGAAAGGATGCCAGCCATCACGGAAAAAAAAGTGGCACTGTTCACTACCTATAAGCTGGCTACCGGGAGTATGTTCAGGAAAATGGAGAAGAAGCTCAGGGGTAAAATTAATTCTCCAGAGGCCATCCTTCAATCCAAAAGCAGGATGCTCACAGCGGAGCACAAATCCATCCTGGACGGATTGACAGACTGACTAATGGCCCCTTTGTTCTCCCAGAGATGAGAGGCGAATTTCCCGGTCTGGTTTCTGCGTAAACCAACCGAGAGATGGCAGCTATTGTTCTTTTTTTTATATTGAAAAGAATCGAAATTCCTCAAACCGTTAGCTGATGTTCAAAAAGGCCATCGTTCGCAAACCTTGCCCCGAAATGATCCACGGGATCACTTCTGCATCGCTGGGGGTACCCGACTATGGAAGGGCCCTGCACCAGCATGAAAGATATATCCAGGCCCTGCAGTCACTGGGACTGGAAGTTACCGTCCTGGAATCCGAAAGCAGGTTTCCCGATTCAACCTTCGTAGAGGATGTGGCATTGTGTACACCCCCCATGGCAGTGATCACCAACCCCGGGGCTGCATCACGAAACGGGGAGCAGGTGGATATGGAAAGGGTACTGCAGTCATTTTATCATCAACTGGAGTATATTGAAGCACCCGGCACACTCGACGCCGGGGATGTGATGATGACCGGAACCCACTTTTACATCGGGATCTCAAACCGGACCAATGATGAGGGAGCCTGTCAATTGATCAGGATCCTGGAGAAATACGGGATGACAGGTGAGCGCATTATATTGAAAAAACTGCTTCATCTGAAAAGCGGAGTATCTTACCTGGAGAAAGGTACCCTCCTTGCAGGGAAGGCACTGTTTGATCATCCTGCTTTCGAAGTCTTTCAAAAAATAGAGGTGGCTGACGATGAAGCTTTTGCAGCCAATTCGCTTTGGGTGAACGGTACTATTCTTGTACCTGCCGGCTTCGTGAAAACGCTGGAGCGCGTCGAGAAGGCTGGTTTCACAACCATCGCCCTTGATGTGTCAGAATTTGAAAAACTGGATGGCGGATTGAGCTGTCTTTCCCTCAGGTTCTGATCGGACCTCCTTTTTTACCGCATTCTGTATATAGGGCACAATGACATCATTCATCCGGTCACTGGTGCCATCGTAGGTAATGGTCACAATGGGGACTCCCGTCATCTCCCTGATCTTTCGGGTCATGGCCTCGGTGACCAGCGCCGGACAGCAATAGGAAGGATTGGTTTGTACAAAAAGAGAGACCTCCGGATAGTTTTCCATAATGTAAAAAATCTTCAGGATGTTGTCATAGGATTCGCCCGAATGCAGGAGATCGATATTGAATTCCTTCAGCCGTTTTTCCAGCTTTTTTGGCTTTATCACCGGCGCATTTCCAAGGATTTTACTGAAAGGTTTATAGTATTTTTCATCCATAAATTTCAATACATTCAGCAGGATCCGGTTCACACTGGTTTCCACATACTCGCCACGCTGACTAGCACGCCTGAAAATGTTCTCCAGAACCAGCTTGGAGTAATCATGGTATGGAGTGACCAGGACCTCTCCACCCGCATCCTCTATGTTTCTGACCAATTCCTGGTTCATGATGTCATTATCCCTCACATAAAGATCACCAAAAATAGCCACAAGCGGCCTCCTGGATTCCCGGTGGTAATCAATCTCTTCGAATAATCTGATGCCCTCCCTGATGGCACTGTCCACGGTTTGATTCCCGGAAAGCGCGTTCACCAGAATTCGGTGAACCTCATCATTCACCAGGTCGGTCTGACCGGAAAACAGTTCATAGGGCCGGATCCGGCAGGCCATTTTCCGGAACAGCCCGCCCAGCATATAGGCAAAATAGGCATAGTAAGTTACTCCCAGAGACATCTCCCGGTGAGAGATCTCACCTGTATATACCGAAGCATGTTCCAATCCCTTGCCGTAGTTTTCCAGTATTCGCTTGATGAAGAAGGGATATTGCCTCAGGTTACAACTGATTTTTCCCTCCATCATCCATAGGATCACCCTGGAGGGATCCAGACCATGCTTCCCGATGTAGTCAATATAATCCTGGGCAATGATACTGATGGGCAGGCACTGGCCTGTATTGTGCACCATGCTTTTCCTGATCCCCAGCTCACTGGATTCAAGCAACCTTACATCCATCCCGGTTCTTCTCAGGTTGGCTGCGATTAGCGGACTCACATAGGTATCCCAGTTGGGCATCAGGAGTGTTTTGCCGTTCAGCTCTGTGTCCACCCGGGGAAGTAAGGATCCAAGATCAGGGTCCGGAATGGTGCTTTTGGCGACCGCATGATTTCTGAACGACCTCAAAGCAGCCTCTATCCGGGTTTCATAACCTGTGTTTGAATCGTGTTCATCGATCTGGATAATCAGATAGGGTTTGCCATACAGGTGCATCAGGTGTTTGAAGTACTCCATGATAAAGGAGTCCGGGGCACATTTAAAGGCCGTGACCAACACCGGGTAAAGGTTTTTGGTCCTGCCTATCACTTCCGCTGCCCGGAGGATATTGGCTGCAAAATGCCAGGGAATCTTCTTGAGCAGTTGATTGAATGACTCATCCCTGTTGGGATCAACCTTCAACATGTCCTGGTAATAGGCCCGGATACCCATTCCGGCAAAAATATCCGGGATACCCTTGTTGAGTGTATCCGAAAGAACCACATAGGGCCTCCCGAGCAACACCACGGACACATCTCCCTCAGTGCTGCAGGTTTTTTCATACACTTCTTCCAGCCTTCTTTTTATTTTATCGGCATGGATTCCTGCCTTCCTCAGTGCTTCGGAGACCCGGGCCAAGGTCAATTGGCCAAAACCCTTGTTCTTCAACTCCTTTTGCAGGAGTTTTGCATTGTGATCCCCATTCTTATTGAAGTTGAGCATGGGACTCACCAGCTTCTCCTTCATCTGATCTGTTTCCTGGAATGCCAGTGAAGCACTGAACTGGGTATAGTAACAGAAATTCTGTTCAGTTCCTTTGGCTTTTACTCTGGCCTCCAGGTAGACAGGCATAAAGATATAGTCGCATTTTTGAGCCAGGTATGCCACATGGCCATACATGGAATCTACCGGTGCGCAGAATTCTGCTCCTGCAATTTTCTTCCCGGTTTTCAATGAATCCTTGAAATCCTCGCTCGAAAGAATGGAAATATCCAACTCCGTAAAAAACAGTTTCCAGAAAGGCAGATCTTCCACCAGATGCAATGTGGCCGGTAATCCAATCAGAGGAGTGTTGCTTTCTCTGTCCGGTATTTTCTGCAACAGGGGCCTCATCAGCCTTTTTCTCTCCTTCATCATGTCAAATTCTTCCCCGGTCCTTTTTACAAATTTTCTGGTTTCATAATCCCGTCCACACAGGAACCCATAAGCCACCTTTTCTTCGTTTATACTGGCCACACTGATGGTGCACCGGTTCAGACACAATTCACAGGTTTCTGTTTGTACAGGGATTTTCCTTTTATAGAGATCCACTCCCCGGAACCTGGAGGATCCTCTTTGCTCCTCCATGAGTAAAAGTGCAGTACCCAGCGCTCCTGTCAGATGACAGAGCGGAGAGACATATATGGGTTTATTAAGCCGCTGCTCAAAAGCTGCAACCAGCACCCTGTTCTTTGCTGTGGCACCCTGGAAGCAGACATGATCTCCGATGTGGGCCTCACTGGCTACCTTTTTCAGGTAATTTTCCCTAACGGAATGGATCACAGTGGCCAGCACCTCTTCCACGCTGGACCCCTGGCTCAGCAATTGGTTGATATCCCTTTCCATGAAAACAGTACAGCGATCACTGGCCAGCGGAGCCGGTTTCCCCATGGCAAGCCGTTCGTAATCTGCAAGTTTCACCCCAAGCCTGCCTGCCAGCTCTTCGATAAAACTGCCGGTGCCCGCAGCACAAACCGTATTCATATGAGAAAAGGTGACCATACCCTCCTTCATCTGGGTAAACTTTGCATCCTGTCCGCCGATCTCAATGATGGTGTCAGTCCGGGGATTAAGTTCAAATGCAGCCCTGGCATGGGCTGTAATCTCATCCAAATCTTCATCCGCCCTGATAATCCCACCGATGAACTTTCGTCCCGATCCGGTGGTTCCACAGGCAGCAATCTTCAGGTCAATGCCGAGTCCGGCCATGTGATGGTCCATGGCCTCGAAGAGTGCCTGAACAGCTTTCAGGGGCTGACCCGACGTGTAGGTGTAGTAGCCTGAGAAAGGTTCCCCCCCGGTGTTCACAAGAACGGCCTTTGTGCTGGTAGATCCCACATCAATACCCAGGTAAAAGGCTTCGGATTCCGGGCTTAAGACCCCGTAGCTCTCAACCTGGACTGCAACTGTATGTTCAGCCACCGAAGGCTCATAGATGGTTTGACTTTTTACATCCACATTCCCTGAAGTTCCATGTGGAGCTTCCAGAGGTTCAAAGAAGAATTCCTTCCCACCCTGGTCTGCCAGGATATCATGAATATCAGTGCTTCTGGTGCCCCGCCCCGATTCAATTTCAGCAAGCAGTAAGTAGGCAGCTCCCATTGCCGGGAAATGGTGTGACTGGGGATGTATGATGATCTCCTTCCCAAGGATGCGTTGAAGGTGCCTGACTACTGACCGGTTTCTGGATACCCCTCCTGTCATCACGATCGGGGATTCGGGTGTGGTTTTATTGAAAAGGGTATCAGCAATGTTGTCGGCCAACCCCTTACACAAACTGTCGCATATGGCCTCCAGACTGTATCCTTTTTGCTGGGCATGGATCAGGTCTGTCTTTGCAAAGACAGAACAACGTGCAGCGATCTCAGGAATGGGGTAACTGTTCTTTAGGGCCATATCCGAAAGATGCGCTGTATCATTCAGGTTGAGCCTCAATGCCTGCTGATCCAGGAAGCTGCCGGTACCGGCAGCACAGGAGGAACTGTGACTGGTTTGCATGTATTTTCCCTTTGCATCCAGTTCCGCCAGGAAAAACCGTTCCGCCCCCACATGGAGGATTGACCTGGCGCTGAGGTTCAGAGTTGATACAGCTGCCATGAGGGAAACCTGGGTGTCGAACAACCGAACATGCTCGCGAAGCTGGATCTTGCCCGCCGGGGCAGCGATCCCCATGACCTGATCGGGATCATACTCTTTCAGCATTTCCGTAAGAACATTACGTATATCCCCATGATGCAGGACATACTCCTGAGTGACAATCTTTCCTGCTAAATCAAAGCACACAAGGGAAATGGAAACCGATCCAACATCGATCCCAATCACCCATTTGTCGTTGGTATGGTTACTCATCTTTTCAATGGGAAAGAATCAACAGCACCCATAAATATCGAATAAAATGCTTCAGGTGGTTCATCCAAAGAAAAGAAATCCTCAGTTTAGAATGAATTCAACTTTTAATCCGATCCTTCCAAACCGGTAATAATTAACCAGATTTGTATTAAATTAGGTTGGGATGAGACTAAAGATACATCTGGCGGCCTGGGCCATGGTATTCCTGGTGGTGCCGGCCAGCCTGTCCGGACAACTGACGTCAAGTGAAATTGACAGCCTGGTGGAAGATGCCATGGAGAAATTTACAGTGGCAGGCGTAGCTGTGGGTATTGTAAAAGACGGGGAGATCATCCATACCAGGGGATATGGACTGAAATCGGTGGAGACGGGTGAGAAGGTGGATGAACACACCTCCTTTGCCATTGCCTCCAACAGCAAGGCATTTACCACCACAGCTTTGGCCATTCTTGTAGAGGAGGGCAAACTGAGCTGGCAGGACCGTGTCATTGACCACATTCCCGAGTTCAAAATGTACAATGATTATGTAACCTGTAACTTCAATATTCAGGACTTGCTTACCCACCGGAGTGGACTGGGACTGGGTGCTGGTGATCTTCAGATATGGCCCACAGGAGCAGACTTCACCATGGACGACCTGCTCACCAATTTCCAATATTTTGAGCCGGTATCTGACTTCAGAACCAAATATGACTACGATAACATTCTTTACCTGGTGGCCGGCGAGGTGATTAAAAGGGTCAGCGGACAGAGCTGGGAAACTTTTGTAAAAGAGAGGATCCTTGAACCGCTGGGCATGGACAACTCCTATACCCTTCCACCGGGGATGACCGGAGCCGGTAACCTGGCCATTCCTCACCTGGCAGTGGATGGCACGCTGAAAACCATCTCCTTTTATGAATTTGACCCGGGGAAAACCAATGGTGCCGCAGCGGGAGTGCTCTCCAATGTGGATGACCTTTGCCTTTGGATGCTGGTGCACCTGAATAGCGGGAAGTACGGAAAGAACCTGGAAAACAGGCTTTTCTCAGAGGCCAGTCACCGGGAAATGTGGAAGATTCACACCCCCATCAATGTGAAACCTGATGAGAGGTACAATCCGCATTTTTCGGGATATGGACTGGGCTGGCGGTTGGCCGACATGGACGGAAGGATGTGCATATCACATACGGGCGATGTTTCGGGAATGCTTTCAAAAACCCTCATGATCCCCGACCTGGGCCTGGGGGTGGTGGTGCTCACCAATTCATATTTTGGGGGAGCCGGGTTATTCCGGGCCGTCTCACAGACGATAGTGGACAGTTACCTTGGACTGGAGCCCTGCAACTGGACCGGGCAATACCTGGAAAAATATCTGAATGCCTCCGCCAATTCCGGCAGGGTGGCAGACCAGGTCTGGGCGACTGTGGAATCGGGCAGGCACGACCAGATCAATGTGGAAGATTACCTGGGCGTATACGAGGATCGATGGTTCGGAAAGGTGGAGGTATATCTGAAGGATGGTGTCCCCTGGTTCACCTCGTTCCGTTCCCCGAAACTGACCGGACCGATGTACCACTATAAAGCCAATGCCTTTGCAATCAAATGGGCAGACCGGGAACTGACTGAGGCTGATGCTTTTGCTGTTTTCAGTCTGGATGAGGAGGGGAAGGCCATGCAGATCAGCTTGAAGGGGATCTCACCAGACATGGATTTCAGTTACGATTTCCAGGACCTCCTGTTCAAACGAATTGATTACTAGCTTAACCCTGTTCAGGGCTAACCATTTACAGAGATTGAATGAATGCGGGGACTGTCAAGGATCCTGATGTGTCTGTCCTCCAGTGTGATAATCTGATCCCTTTCAAACTCCTTCAGTATCCTGATGGCACTGTCCTTCGACATGCTTGTATAATCAGCGATATCCTGGCGGGATATCTCAGCCCCGATCACTTCGGACTCATATATCTCCTCTGACAGGTATATCATGGCATCGGCAATCCGCCCGTGCATCTGTTTCTGGCTCAGGCTTACCATCCGGTCCATGGCCCGTGCATAATTTCCGCTGCAGCTCTTTACGTAATGCCTGGAAAACTCCCGGTTGAGATCAAGAATCTTAGAGAAATTTTCAGCCTCAAGAAAACAGACCAGCGTCTCCTGCTTCGCCACAACCGTATAGGGATACTTCCCGGTTCCAAGCACTCCTGGAGTACCAATAAGCTGCCAGGGCTTTAAAAAATCGATGATCAGGTTACGGTCATTGAATCCCTCAATATAGGCTTTCGCAAATCCATCTACCAATGAAACCATGTTGTTGGCGTGGGTCCCCTGTTTCAGGATAACTTCACCTTCACGAAACCTGACCGAGTACCTATCCGAATTAATAATGCTTAGTTCTTCATCTGTAAGCAATTGGAACATGTGTGACTTTTCATTGCATTTGTCACATCCTTCGCAAAGTTTCCTCGTAATCATCACAAAATCTTCTCAGTGAAACAGGGTAGCAAGTTACAAAAAAAACAAAAACTGATCCAGATCAATAAATGCAATGATTTATCTCTACAAAAAAGACATCAAATATCGATGTGAATTCCTTCACGACCAATAAAGGTTAATCTACCTTTATCGCATCCTTTGTGGCTGTCATGGTCATGCTAAATTAACACGCTGAGCATATGAGAAGAGTAATGATATTACTGACAGGGTCAATCATTCTGATCCTGGCCGGATGCACTAAATATGTGATCCCCACACCACCCTGTCCGGAGGGAGATATGACTGCAACATTTGCAGCAGATATTCAGCCCATTTTCAATAAGAACTGCATTGCCTGTCATTCAGGGAACCAATCCCCCGATCTGAGCGAGGGATGGTCCCATGAAGAACTGATTGATGGGGGTTTTGTGGATACGGATTTCCCATGTGAAAGCATATTGTACCAAAAGTTTTCAGATACCCACGATGGCAGGGCAACAGAAGAAGAAGTACTGATGATTCTGGGATGGATTCAGAACGGAGCCCAGGACAATTGATCAACATAAAAATCTATAGCTATGAAAAAATATATCCAACTCACCACGTTTGCATGCCTCATTTCCTTCCTGTTTTCAGGAACTGTTTTTGCCCAGGACGAAGCGGTCTATCCGCCTTTCGAAACGCTGACCCTGATTGATAACCAGACAACTTTCAGCCCATACAAGGGTGCAATAAACGTTGAGATCCAGCACCGTTTTTCCCAGATCAAAGAGATTTCTGATATTTTCGGGATTTTTGGAAGTGCCAATACAAGAATTGGTCTCTCTCGTGGATTTACGGACAAAATTATGATCGGTTTGGGGACCACAAGGGCTTATATGCAACAGGACCTGGAATGGAAATACAGCATTCTCCGCCAGACCACATCCGGGAAAGTTCCTGTATCTCTCTCCTATTTTGGAAATGTGGTGCTGGATGCCCGGGATGCTAAATATTTTGGCAGTGAGGATGACTACATTGCGAGCAATCCGGACCGGTATGACAGGATCCACTTCCCCTATCCTTTTGTGGCCCGTCTCTCCTACCTGAACCAGCTGATCGTTTCCCGGAAATTTGGCGAGAAAATTGGTGTCCAGATGGCCCCTACCTTCGTCTATTACAATGCGGTCCCTGAAGGATACCGCAATGATAACTACTCCCTGAATTTTGGAGGACGTTTCCAGGTGTTTGGCTTTCATTCCATCATATTTGAATATGACCAGCCACTGGTTCAGCCCACTGGGGATAATGCCAAAACCATCTACCCCAACATGGCACTGGGCATAGAAATCGGAACCAGTACACACGCATTCAGGATATTCGCATCCAATTACAACGCCATCGTCAAGAACAGGAGCGTCGCTTTCAACGACAGAGACCCATTTGAAGGAGATTTCCAGTTCGGATTTAACATCTCGATCAGGTTTTAACCATGAGAAACCCAACAATCGCATTATCCGGAATACTGCTGACTTGTGCATTTTCGCTTTGCGCCCAGTCAGTTGATACCACAAAGATCAAACCCGCCTTCCGCGAGGTCAATGAGTATGTGGATGACAATGAAAACTGTCTCAGATGCCATGGTGAGTTGAAGTATATCATCGAAAACCAGGGCAGGGTCATGACCGAACTGATGTGTCCTGACAGGGTCATCAATAGGGATGCTTACTATTCGGGGGTCCATAAGGCATTTTCATGTTTGGATTGCCATTCGTATGAATTTGAGGTTTTCCCTCATTCGGTGGAAGCCAGGGTAACTGAGATGCTCTTGTGCATGGATTGTCATGGATACGACGAGACCTTTTCAAAATACCATTTTGAAGACATCGAAATGGAGTTTGCTGAAAGTACCCACAACATGCCTGAATTCACTTGCTGGAAATGTCATGATCCCCATTCCTATAAGGCGTTCATGAGAAATGCCGATGATATCGAAGAAGCCGTGCTTTATGACAACAGCATGTGCCTGAGCTGCCATGCGGATTTCAGTCGCTTTATGTTGCTGACCGACAGGAAGGAGATCAATGTGGTAGAGAGCCATAGCTGGTTGCCTAACCAGGTGGCCCATTTCAGAGCCGTCCGTTGCATTGAGTGTCATACGGAGATCAACGATTCCATCCTGATCGCTCATAAAATCCTGCCAAAATCAGAAGCGGTTAGAAACTGTACGGAATGTCATGCCAAAGACTCCAGGCTCATGCATACCCTCTACAAATTCGAGAGCCTTGAAAAACGAAAGGTTGGTTTTGTGAACAGCATCATGATCAATAACTCCTACGTCATTGGTGCAAACCAAAACGTGCACCTCAACCGCTTAAGTTTGATCGTCTTCGGAATGACCTTACTGGTCATTGGGTTTCATACCTATTTGAGAATTAAAAAACAGAAAAAAAGCTGACATGGCAACTAAAAAAATATATCTCTACCCAATATGGATCCGTCTCTGGCATGTCATCAATGCCATGACGTTCCTTTTACTGGTAGCAACCGGGATTTGCCTGCATTATGCCTCTGCTGACAATAGCCTGATCCCTTTTCAGATTTCGGTGGGGATTCATAACATTTGTGCCATTGTCCTTTCGGTCAACTATGGTGTTTTTGTCATCGGCAATGTGGTTACAGGAAATGGAAGGTATTACCGGAAGTGGAGAAAAAACCTTTGGCCCAAACTCTGGAAACAATTCCTTTTCTATGCCGTTGGAATTTTCAAGGGTGAGCCCCATCCCTTCCCCATTACCAAGAAACAAAAGTTCAATCCACTGCAGAAAATTTCCTATGTATTTGCCATGTATCTTGGAATGCCTTTGCTGATTATCTCAGGGATTGGGCTCATGTTCCCGGAGAGGATCTCCAATACCATATTTAAAATCAGTGGCCTCCTCTTTTATGATGTGCTCCACATCATTGTAGGCTTTGTGCTTTCCCTCTTCCTTTTGATTCATCTCTATACCTGTACTTTGGGCGATAAACCGGGTACTTTGTTTAAGAGCATGATCAACGGATACCACGAGGAACATGAATAAGTCCTTTTTTTCAAAGTGACTTATATTCAGACTAGTTATAAATAGATCCTACAATTGGAGATATGTTAATAGTTGCATATAAAAATCACTATTTTAACGTGCTCTTAACAACCAAGAACCTGATCACTGAATGGGTCATAAAACCGATATTTCCTCTCGGGCAATAAAATTTCTGGGGCTATTGCTGCTGTCAGCATCCCTTCCACAGGTCTCCCTTTTCTCCCAATCCAATGAGGATTGCATGATGTGCCATGAGGATATTGAACTGGAAGGCATGTTGCGTGGAAGGAATGTATCCATGTTTGTGGATACCACGGTTTTTGAACGATCAGTCCATCACGGCAACAGCTGCCTCTCCTGCCATGCGGATGCCGCAGATGAAGGCTTCCCCCACGCCGATGATCTGAAACCCGTCAACTGTGGCAATTGCCATACCCAACAAATGGCAGATAACACCAAGGGTATTCACGGACAGGCACTCCTGTTGAATGATCCCAATGCGCCCAGCTGTAAAGAGTGCCATGGTCACCACGATATCCTGTATTATACCGATCCCAAATCCAGGACCTATAAAATGAACATTCCCATTTTATGCGGGACCTGTCATCGTGAAGGGGAAGTGGTTGCAAGGGCATACAACGTATCCGAACACAATATCGTTGAGAATTATACCCAGGGCATCCATGGAAGGGGCTTATTCGAAGCAGGGCTCATTGTAACAGCAACATGCAATGATTGCCATGGCAACCACCTGGTGCTTCCGCATACAAGTCCTAATTCATCCATTTCACCCAACAGGATCGCTGGGACCTGCATGAAGTGCCATACCCGTATTGAAGAGGCTCACAAGAAGGTCATCAAAGGTGAATTATGGGAAAAGAATCCATCGGTCATCCCCTCCTGCTCACAGTGTCATCCTCCTCATAAAATTGATGTTCCCCAAATCCAGGCAAGGGTTTCGGATAACAAATGCATGAAGTGCCATAAGGAAGCAGATGTACATAAAATGGTTGACGGTGAACGTGTTTCTCTCCAGGTGGATGACAATATACTACCCAACTCGGTCCATAAAAATATACAATGCACCAAATGCCATACAGAGGTCACTGATCACCTCCCACGCCCCTGTTCCACCAACAAACCAGTGGACTGTTCTTCGTGTCACGCCGAAGTTTTTGATAATTATTTTAAAAGTGGCCACGGGCAGGCCCATTATAACAATGTGGAGAATGCCCCTTATTGTACCGACTGTCACGGTACCCATGCCACCAAATCCAGGTATGACGATACATCACCAGTATACCGGACAGCTATTCCATCGCTTTGTGGAGAGTGCCATAAGGAGGATGGTAAGGCACCCCGGTCCACTGAGTTGAAAGAGGTGGATGCCTTTGCCGATTATTCCATGAGTGTTCATGGTCAGGGACTCACAAGCAAGGGACTGACCGTTAGTGCAGTTTGTACAGACTGCCATACCACCCACCTCATGCTGAAGGAATCCAATCCCGAATCATCAGTACACCCTTCCAATGTCCAGCAAACCTGTGGAAATTGTCACAAAGGGATCCTTGAACAGTACCTGAAGAGTGACCATTCCTTTACCGAAGAGTTTCCAAAAAAGGAGTATCCAACCTGCGTGAGGTGCCACACTGCTCACGGGATCTCGACTGTGAGTCAGGACAAATTCATGAATGAGGTCACCACCCAGTGCGGATCCTGCCATGAAGAAACTGCAAAGACTTTTCTGAAAACCTATCATGGCAAAGCGTACCAGCTGGGTTACTACGAAACGGCCCGATGTTCTAATTGTCACGGTTCCCATAACATCTTAAAGGCTGAGAATCCCGAATCAATGATTGCAGAACAGAATCTTGTCACCACATGCGGAGCATGTCACCCGGGAGCGAACAAACGTTTTACAGGCTATTTAAGTCACGCTACCTATAAGGACGATCCCAAATTGCATGTCGCTTATATCTTTATGACTGCCCTGTTGCTGGGTGTATTTTTCTTCTTCGGCATTCACCTGCTCATGTGGCTTCCGCGTTCAGTTTCAGAAAGGAGAAAGAAAAGAAAAGAGGAACCCAGGGAGATCGGGAACCAATACATCAAACGCTTCTCCCGCAATCAACGGATCACCCACGTCTTTGTAATCATCAGTTTCATCCTGCTAGCACTGACCGGAATGATGCTTAAGTTTGCCAATATGGAATGGGCCAAATTTCTGGCAAGACTCATGGGTGGGGTGCAAAACGCCGGAGTTCTGCACCGTATGGGAGCTGTCATTACATTCGGTTACTTTTCCTTTCACATCCTCAACCTGGTGAGAATGAAGAGAAGGAAAAGGCTCTCCATGACCAAATTTATTTTCGGGAAGAATTCGCTCTGGTTTAATAAGCAGGATATTCTTGATTTCGTGGCCACCATCAAATGGTTTGTGGGCAAAGGACCAAGGCCCAATTATGGCAGATGGACCTACTGGGAGAAGTTCGACTACCTGGCTGTTTTCTGGGGGGTAGCCATCATTGGTTTCAGTGGCCTGATACTATGGTTTCCTGTACTCTTTACAAAGTTCTTTCCCGGCTGGGTGATCAATTTTTCACAGATCATCCACAGTGACGAGGCCCTGTTGGCCGTTGGTTTCATCTTTACAATTCACTTCTTTAACACCCATTTCCGGCCGGAAGCATTTCCGATGGATACAGTCATATTCACCGGCCATATGCCCCTGGAGCATTTCAAACATGAAAGGCCGCGTGAATATCAGGAATTGAAAGATTCAGGAAAGCTGGAAGAAGCCATCGTGGAAAAACACTATTCAAAGGAGAACATGAGGTTGATCCGGCTCTTCGGATTCCTTGCCCTGGCCATTGGTGTGATCCTGATTGGGTTCATCGTCTTCACCTTCATTTCAGGAGGTGGACACTAGTCTATTGGACCACAGTGGAATTCTCCAGCAGAACTTCGTAGCTGTAGCCGTATCCGAAATCCAGGTTCAAAGCCAGGATGCCTTCAAGGATTACCACTGTGCCCACTTCCAATGACTCCATGGAAGTGGCTGTGAGGTCGAATTTGCCTTCAAATTCGGTCCCGTCCTGCAGATGTACCCAGTTTCGCTCCATAATGGCCGGATTATACTTGGTGACCTCTCCTTTTACACGAACTGTTTTCCCTTCATAAGCCTCCGGATCAGCATAGATCTCTGCAATTGTAACCGTACCTTCAACCCTTTCCACTGCGACCTTAACCTTCTCTTTGGGGGCCATGCTGCCAGGAGTCATCTCCTGTACAGGCATCACTTTGGAATCATCACCCATAAAAAGAGCCTCCACGAAAAGAACCTCATCAAATGTACGGTCGAGCTCTTTGCTGTAAAAATCCTTCATAAGCATCCCTCCCTGATAATGATAGGTCTCTCCAGGACTGGCCTGCATGGTGGGTACGGCAATCCAGAATTCAGTTTTCTTACTTTTGACCAGCAGGTAGGTATAATCGCTCACCTGCTCGACTGCCTGTACTTTAACGGTGTTATCAGTGTTTTCTGCTTTGTTCCCGCAGGAGGATGCAGTGAGTATCAATAAGAGGATGATCAGGTGGTTCAGTTTCGCTTTCATTTTCATTCAATTTTATAAGTACCTTTTTCAAATATATTTTGCGCGAAGATACAACAAACGGGAGAATAGATTGACAATTCTTTTCTAATACAGGGCTCTGTGACAATCCGAACAAGCCATCTCCTTCCACGCCTCCCCAATGTCTACCGGGTGCCTGAAATCCAGAGCGTTATCAATGGTTGTGGATTCATAATTGTCTGGCCCGCCCTGAGCAAGGATTGTATGGCACAGATTACAATCCCTTGAAATGATGCGTCCATCTTCACTTTGATGATTCCCGTTATGGCATCTGAAGCACCCGTTGAACTCCATGTGGCCAATATGAATCGGATAGGCGTTCCAGTTCACTTTCATTTCAGGAAAGATGTTTTTTGAATATCCTTCAAGCAACCCGTCAATTGTCATTTGGATCAGGTCCTGGTTTTTTTCATCAATTTCCGGATAAGCAGACTTGTAAAACGCTTCAACGCTCTCCCTGATCTGGACCTTGCCCGAATCCCGGTCCGTAAACTCCTGGTTGAACACCTGCATGGCAAGAAATTTCACCTCGGGAAGTTCAGCGGGAATGCTTCCTGCAGCGATCAGGTCGTCGGTAAACTTCTGAGGTGCCTGGTAATTGTGTGAGGGCCGGTTGTGGCAATCCAGACAGTCCATCTCCCTGATTTCTAAAGTATCAAAAGCTTCGGGACCAACAGTTTCATAGATATCCTGGTAAATTACAGTGTCCCCGGTAGCCTTATCAATATAGCGTACCCAGGGTATATATTCTCTCTTTTCAGAAGAAGCCAGGTAATCTATTTTAACATCGCTGTGTATATGCCAATGAATTCCTTCCTGCAAACCCAGGGCACTGCTCTTGGATCCGATTTTCATTTTAAGCTGGATATCCCACTCCGTATTTGCTGAATCGGCCAGATAATTTCTTTCGTTTCTTAACCGGTAGGAGTAAAATTTCTCCGGCCAGTGGCACTCTTCACAGGTCTCACGTGCTGGTCTCAGGTTATGGATGGGCGTTTTTATGGGTGTAGGATATTTATGAAAGAGAACAGAATATACCTGGTACATTCCCGACAATTTGCTTTTTACGTACCAGCTTGCTCCGGTCCCCACATGGCATTCCACACATGCGACCCGGGAGTGTGCCGACTCCTGATAGGCCACATACTCGGGTTCCATGACCTGGTGACACAGGGTTCCGCAGAACTCGTTTGATTCCGTATAATGAAAGGCCTGGTAACTGCCTATTCCGGTTAACATGAGAAAGACAATGGTGACGAAGATAAAGACCGCCACAGCATTCCATTGCCTCGAGTCCCTCAGGTCAATGACCATCCATCTCCTGGTACCCTCTTCACCTTCGCGCCTGATTCTCTTAGCCCTCCTGGACATACCAACCGGGATCAGAATGAGGCCTATAATCAAAAATACCGGAAGCACAATATAAGTGATGATTCCCGTATACGAACCCCCCTCATGAAACAACCAATTGGTAAGCATCAAAAAAATAACACTCAGGATGCTCACGGCTGCAATGATGCTGCCGAGCATTGAAAGCGGATTGTAAAAAGTCTTCGGGAATTTCATCAGGATTAGGTCTTTAAATGCAGCATGTCATCAAAAAGTTATCAGTAAAAATTACGGAATTCATCTTCAACATCAAAGGAAGTTAAAGGACGGTTGGCTTATCTGGAATAATTCTTGGCAGAGGAACCATTAAAAAACCTCCGGCAAACCAGACCGGAGGTTCTTTGATTAGCTACAGACCTGCCATTCAGGTATGTTGGCTAGTTCGCAGCAGGATTAGGATGGGCAATCTTTGCTGAAAACTCGGCATAATTAAATGCCTTATAGGTTGGGCTCCCTGAATTATGGCAGCTCTTGCATACCTCTTCTGTAGGCAGAATCATTCCTTTTTGCAAAGCCAATTCCTGGTTTTTCATGATTGAGGCTCCCTTATACATACTTCCCGGACCATGACACGACTCACATGAAACGCCTTCAGACATCACAATTCCGGCCACCAGGCTTTTGTCAATATGACCAACTGTGGAGTGGCATTTAACACAGGCCGCATCGGTGGTCGGATCAGCAATTCCCTTTGCAGTGGCAATTTTCTTTGCTTCATCCGTGGCTAGGGTCTTCATGGCATTGGCATGGGGTCCCTTGAGCCAGACATTATACTGATCACCTGTAGCCGGCTTCATATGGCACATTTTACACTTTGCTGAACCGATGTATTTGAAATCCTGGGCTTGCAGAAACGTGCCAGCAAAAAAGGCCAGAACAACGAGGAATAATAATTTCTTTGATAACATAGCGATAAGATTTTAGTTAACTATAAAGTTCTTTGATAAAAATATTTATTTCTTAAGAGAATAACTTCAAACTTCGGGCCATATATTGAAAATAGGCCACTATTCAGAATCATCCTAAATTCCGAACACTAAAAAAAACCAGGCCGCCCCATACCCATGAGACGGCCTGATTAATGAGGGTTCTAAGGAATCTTTAGTCAACTACATAATCGTAACCCATGATGGAACTTGCACTCCATTTGTGGCTGGACAGATCGCTGTAGATCATTCCATTGGCTCCGAAAAGCAATGTTTTTGCATCGTAGCCGATTACACGAAGGTAGGCAGCCATGTTGGCACTGGTCTGCCCGGTCCAGCAATAAACAACCACAGCCTTATCGGTGGGAAGGGTTTTCAGATCACCATCAAGGCTCATGCCCACTTTGGGGGTATATTGCATGGCTCCCGGAATATGCCCGATTTCTGTGTAATCTGCTTCGGCCCAGTAATTGGCAATGTAGTAGCTTTCCAGGGCTCCGAATACCGTGGCATTGGTAATCTTTGCAGGATCGAATCCTTCTGCAAAAACTTCTTCAATCCGCGCATCCAAAATCTCTTTTCCGGTTTTAAATCCCGTATTCAATACGGGGAGTTCTCCTTCCGGACCCTTCTCAGTAGCGTCTTTTGTAAATTCTGAGGTATACATACTTTTGGTATTGTTGTTCCAGCTACCGGCAAAGTCAGTATTCCATGAACACATTCCGAATCCCATGGAATAGGCATTGTCATACCCGGCTAGTCTCAAAAGGCAGGTTGCCCAGGCTGCTGTCTGGCCGGAATAACATACAATAATGATCTCATCTTTGCTGTCATCGTCAGTTGTGCCTTCAAGATGAGTAAGCACATCTTTGGAAGAAACATTCACAGCATTCTCGATATGTCCAAGTGCATAATCAGCAGCTGAACGGATATCAATGATGTAGTTGGCTCCCGTGGTATTCAGTGTTTTTACATGCTCTGCGCTTACAATGGCAGGCATGGCTGTGGCAGCATAGTTGCCTCCATCGGCTGACTCAAGATACTCCACAAGGACCTGCGCTTCGTTGACATCTTCTTCTTTATTACAAGATACAGCGAACAAAGCAAGGAACAGGATGGCTACCATCCAGATTTTTGTCATTTTCATAATCGTTTTATTTCTTTTTTTGGTTTAACATCTAGATATATAACATTCAATTTATTTAGTCCATGAAGACGGCAACTTTCCATCTACGGTCATAAATTCGGAAGAAGACAATTCCCAGTCCTCCAGCAAATCAGACTTGAAAAGGAAAAGATTTCTATTGACCATTGAATCGCCTTCCATGCGGATGTGGCAGTTGAAAGAACATCCTTGTCCTGGTTCAACATGGGTCCGTGAGGTCCACTTCAGAATATTATGTGGTGAAGTGTAGTTGTAGATTGGTAATGCATCGAAGTCCGCATATTCATCAACGCCGTACATCTCCCAGTTATCTGGAGCTCCAAGTGTCCGCCTGACCACTGTAAAATCAGAATTAAATCCATTTTTAACTTCAGGAATGGGATTGATGGCGATTTTAAAATCCATATAAGAAGGGACCCGTGCACCCTCGCCGTGCACATGACAGCTTCCACAGTTGTTGTAATCCTGTGAATGGCAAACATAACAGCTGAAATCTCCGTAGTGCATTGAATGGTAGTTATTTGCAGTTTCGACACCATCATGACAATCCTCACATTCGGGTAGTTCACTGTAGGCGTACCGCTGCTCCACAGGCTGACCGTCTCCGTGAAGTTCATGACCATCATGACAACTGAGGCATTCAAATTTCAGTTTTTTCTGATGCACATCGGGCTCGGTACCGGGAGCAACACCCAGGAAGGCATGTCCTCCCCTGGATACATGACAGGTCACACATACATTGAGCATATGCGGGGTCTTGTTGAAATTATGCCCCTTGGACAACCCGCCCCCACCGGAAGCCGGGCGAACCACATGGCAATTCCCGCAGGTACCATGGCAATGTGCACAGTTGTCGTTATAACCCTCAATCTGATGCGCTGGCAGCTGGTCAAAATCCTGGGAACCATTCAGGCCGCTTCTGATGGCCACTTTCCTTTTCTGGCCTGTACCATTATGGATGCTTGTGGTAAAATTATCCGCAATGTCCTTGTGGCAGGTTCCACACTTTTCTTCATAATAGAGTGATGGGTGCTTGATGAAATCGCCTGTATGGGCCAGCTCTTTTTCCCCGGTATTACCTACTCCGTTGTGGCATCCTGTACATCCGACGGAATAGTGCCCTGAGCTTTTAAAGGATTCATATCCTTCTCCCCCCATATATACCCTGTCATAGGGCTCATAATGGGGAGCCTCTCCGCCACATCCGCCAACAGGAGCATCTGTATCTGGCGTGTAGACTGCAATCAGCCTTTCGTAATCCGTATGGCATCCTTCGCAGGAATTTGCCTTGACTTCTCCGTTGCCTTTTCCCGGAATGGTATAATTGGTACATGCGATGCCGGTAAAAACAAACACCACAAATAACAATAGCAGACCAGATCCAAACTTAATTCCTTTCATAGCTAATCCTTCTTCTGATAATTTTCGTTAAGTATTGAACTCTTTCTGTACTTGGCACTTAAACTAATACATGATGTGGGGTGATTCTGCCTGTAAAGATTGGTGTTTTGGCTCAGAAGTAAAAGGAAACGGTATAGGAATATTTATATGTTTGAGTTGATCTAAACGGACTTATCGACTGATACAGATCAGTGTTTTTCATGATTCTTTTGTATATTTGCTACCTGAAGTAAATGACTAACATGGACAATTTGGAAAGATTTTCAGGTTGCACCCTAAGCTTTCACCAGTGTAGATGCTTTGAAACACTGACGGTGGAACAGAAGGAATTTCTGGATGCCCACTCTGTAAGGATCAAATACCGCAAAGGTGAAATGATTTGCAAGCAGGGTGGCTTTGTTTCACATGTCATGTATATGGAACAGGGCCTTGCAAAAGTCTTTTTGGAAAACGGATCCAATTCCCTGGTTTTGAGGGTTATTCCGGACGGAAACTTCCTCGGTCTTGCTTCTATTTCCGAAGAGCATTCCACTTTCCCTTATTCAGCCATGGCTTACGTGGATTCGGATATAAGGCAGATCGACATCCATGCTTTCCGTAAATTGATGGAACTGAATAACCAATTTGTAAAGGAGATTATCAATATCCTCAGCGCAAACAGTCTCCAGATTTACGGCAGGTTCTTCTGTCTCACTTACAAACAGGCTTTCGGCAGACTGGCAGATATCCTGCTATGCCTTGCCGACAGAATATTCAAGAATACGGAATTTGACCTGCCCCTTTCCCGAAAAGAGCTGGCAGAACTTTCCGGTATGAGTTCGGAGACTGTGATCCGGATGCTGAAAGAATTTAAAGAGGAAGGCCTGATCAGGATGGATGGAAAAGCAATCCAGGTGATGGATTATGAAAGGCTGAAACAGATCAGTGATACCGGGTAAAAAACAAAAGGATGCCCTTTTGAGACACCCTTTTGCAATTTCATAGTCAATTTGAGCAAATCTCTCCCCTACTTTTCCGATAAGGCTTCAATTGTATTTTCAAGAACAGCTGCTATATAGGCCGGATTGTGAAATCCATGACTCCTGTCTTCCTTGATTGCACTATAGTTAACATGAGCCGCTGTCAGTGATGTACTGAATACACCAGGCTTCATCAGGTACGCATCGCCACCAGCATCAGAAGGATACATAATTCCTGCATCCACCAGAAGGGTATATAACTGATCCAACAGTCCATCGGTTTCTGCCATGACTTCCTCAACTTTATCATCAAGGTTTTCGGCGATACCACCATCCGAATGGCACTCCAGGCAGGATGCAGGCCAGTTATAGGTCTCACTCCCATGGAATTCCCAGGTCATGGCCATGGAGTGTCCTGTGAGGTCACCAAATCCATCATTCATATGACAGGTAACACATCCATTCTCAACTTTTCCCAGAACATGATGACTGGTTGGATAGGCAGTACTTCCCGTGAACTCAAAAAGATCCATTCCCGTAAGTAAATTATACTGTGGACCATGATGAACACCAGTGCGGTTCATTGCTGCAGTGATGGTAACTGTCGTTGTGCCAGCGTCAAAATTTGCCCACAATGAATCTACCACAAGGGAAGAAGCTACCATTTGGTGACATGAAGCGCACTGATTTCCGGTACCTATATCCACACCCATAGAGCCAGTCGCCGGCTCTGGCATACCTGCATTGGTCAGCCCCCAATCTGCCTCGGTATAAGTGTCATGAATGTTATGGCATGTGTAACAATTTGGTTGTGTAACATTCGCATAAGGTGTATTACTGGCACCAACCAGATTATCAAGAAAACCCTGGCTGGTATGACATCCGGCACAATTGTAAAGTGGCCCAAAGGTCCTGTTTGTATACCCGGAGACATCTCCCGTTGAATGCCCTGAGTTTGCATATTGCCTGGACTTTGTGACAATCACTTGATCATCACTATGACATACAGTACAGGTTGCATTGGCATCTATACCATCAATACCATCCGTACCATTTTCACCATCGAGGCCAGGAGGCCCTGCCGGACCTTCGCAACTGCTCAGGATAAATGCGCCTGCAAGGAGGATCGCAAAACCACTAAGCAGACTGATCATAGAAATATTCTTTTTCATAGCTATAAGATTTTGCTTAAAGATATCTGTGCAATTTTACCTGTTCAACTTTTCACAATAGAGATATCCCGATACCGAAACGGCATCACACTGACATCCCGTCGACATATATCGATTCATTCACCGTTTCCGCCCCGGAACCATGAGCACAGTTTACCTTATTGCTCTCTCTGCCTGAATGTTATTCTGATGGTACCGGAAAAAAATGCAATGGTTAACTTTGACCAAAAACAATCAACGGGTTATAAACATGCGCTGCAGTACGTCATATTTTAACATTTGATTGCCACACACCGGTCTTTTTCGGGGCGGTTATTTGAAATACCTTTGCATGAAGCGAATGAAAAAGAATATGAGATATGTTATCATTTTCGGGGTAGTACTCATCTGTATTACGTCATGCCGGAAATCCGATACGGTTGTGCGGTTGGCGGTTACCACCGACGTGCACGGGATGATCTTTCCATACGATTTTACAGACCGACATCAGTCTGATCACTCCCTCTCCCATATATACAATTATGTTACACTGAATCAAAACAGGGAGGACACCCTCTTTTTTCTGCTGGATAACGGCGATTTTCTTCAGGGGCAACCCACTGTTTATTATTACAACTTCATCGATACGGAGTCGGTGCACTTAGCGGCCCGTGTCATGAATTTCATGGCTTATTCGGCAGGCACAGTGGGCAACCACGACATTGAAGCAGGGCCGGAAGTATATAACAGGGTCAGGGAAGAGCTGGATTTCCCATGGCTGGCTGCCAACGCCGTGAACCCAGAATCCGGACATCCATACTTTAAGACCTACACCATTCTGAAAGCAAATGGGAGACGCATTGCCGTGTTTGGACTAACTACCCCCGGAATTCCACATTGGCTGCCCAAAAACCTGTGGCCGGAGATGGAGTTTCATGACATGGTGGAAACTGCCCGGAAATGGGTGCCGATCCTATTAAAAAAAGAGAAACCCGATCTGCTGGTCGGACTGTTCCATTCCGGAACGGATGCCAGCTATGGGGGCAATCCGGAACCATATCTCAACGAGAATGCTGTACTGCATGTGGCCGAGGAGGTTCCTGGATTTGATGTGATTTTTGCGGGGCATGATCACAGGGTTTCCATCCAGTGGATCGTAAATCACAAGGGTGACAGTGTGCTTGTGGTGGACCCGGGAAGCCATGCCAGGTATGCCGGCGAGGTAACCATCACATTCGGGCCCAAAGGAACCAGGCATATTTCAGCACAGAATGTGCCTATGGCGGAATATGGACCCTCGCCCGGGTTTGAAAAGGCATTTGCAATGGAGCGAGAAGCGCTTACCCGGTACCTGGGGGATACCATCACATGGCTTTCTGAAACAATGGATGGAGTTGATGCACTTTTCGGCCCGTCGGCCATGATGTCACTGATACACCAGGTTCAGCTTGAACTATCAGGAGCCGACCTCTCATTCACCGCACCACTTACCCTGACCGCGAAACTGGATAAAGGGCCGCTTCTTGTATCGGATATGTTTAAACTCTACCGTTTTGAGAACATGCTGTATACCATGGAGCTATCCGGAAAAGAGGTGGACGGGTTTCTTGAGCATGCAGCCGGCCTCTGGTTCAACACCATGAGCTCTCCAGGGGATCACCTTTTGCAGTTTAAAAGTGATACACCCGGACGGTTGAATCATCCCTATTATAACTTCTCTTCTGCAGCCGGAATCGACTATTGGGTGGATGTGACCAAGCCTCCCGGGGAACGGGTGAATATCATTGGATTCTCCAACGGAAACAGTTTCAATCCGGAAGAGAAATACCTTGTGGCTATCAATTCCTACAGGGGGAATGGCGGAGGGGGCCATCTGACCAGCGGTGCCGGAATTCCTGCAGGGGATCTCGCCGCCCGGATTCGATGGTCCACCGACGTCGATCTCCGCTATTACCTGATGCAATATCTTGCCAACCAGGATACCCTGGATCTGCCGTCATTGAACAACTGGAAATGCGTCCCTGCTAAATGGGTCTCAGGGGCCTCCGCAGCGGACCGTAAATACTTCCACTGAATTGATTTTTATTTATAGTTTTGCAACCGTATTTGTGTGGCCTGTAAAACTTTTTTTACCTTGACGGGTCATATCTTAAGCAACTTGATCTGGCCTATGGATATAAAAGGAAGAAATTTCACCCGGTTCCTTGAGAGGCAAGCAGTTTACAATTCCCAGCAAGACACCAAAGCTGAAGAGAAACAACATGCCAAAGGTAAACTGACTGCCTGGGAAAGGATCGATATCCTTTTCGATGAAGATACTTTTGAAGAGATTGATGCCTATGTCACAGCCGATAAGTCCGATACCGGGTTTGGCATAGTCACGCAGGCTTATGGCGACGGAGTGATCATCGGCCACGGGCTGATCCGGGGCCGCCTTGCCTTTGCCTATGCACAGGATTTTACTGTGATGGGCGGATCTCTGGGTTCGGTGCATGCTGCAAAAATCATGAAGATCCAGGACATGGCCTCCAAGATGGGTGCCCCCATGATAGGCCTTATCGATTCGGGAGGCGCCAGGATTCAGGAAGGGGTGGCCAGTTTGGCAGGTTATGCAGGGATTTTTTACAGAAATGTGCAATCCTCCGGAGTCATCCCTCAGATCTCTGTGATCATGGGCCCTGCAGCCGGAGGAGCAGTATACTCCCCTTCCATTACAGATTTTGTATTCATGACCAACCAGACCAGCTACATGTTCGTTACGGGTCCCAATGTGGTGAAAGAAGTTCTGAATGAGGATGTCACATTCAATGATCTGGGGGGTGCAGGCGTCCATTCAAGGAAAAGCGGGGTGGCACACATGGTTTACGAGGATGAGGAGAACACCCTGCTGGGTGTGCGGCAACTCCTCTCTTACCTTCCCTCCAATAACATGGAAAACCCGCCGGAAATGGAACTTTCCGAGGATGAAACCAGTGATGTTGAAGAGAAAATGCGTGGCATTGTTCCCGATGATGCAAACAAACCCTACGATATTAAGGAAGTAATCCATCTCCTGGTTGATAAAAGATCCTTTTATGAGATCGCCGAGAATTACGCCCAGAACATTGTCATCGGTTTTGCCAGGCTGGATGGAAAAGTGATCGGAATTATCGGCAATCAGCCCAAAGTGCTGGCCGGAACCCTGGACATCAACTCATCCAGCAAGGGTGCCAGGTTCATCAGGTTCTGTGATGCTTTTAACATTCCTCTCCTGGTCCTTGAAGATGTTCCCGGATTTCTGCCCGGGATCGACCAGGAGCACGGCGGAATCATCCGCCACGGGGCCAAAATGCTCTATGCCTTTGCCGACTCTACGGTTCCCAGGATCACCGTCATATTAAGGAAGTCTTACGGAGGAGCTTATTGTGTGATGAACAGTAAAAATCTGGGAGGAGACTTTAATTTTGCATGGCCCACAGCAGAAATTGCAGTAATGGGGCCCGAGGGAGCGGTGGCCATCATTTACAGAAAAGAACTGGAATCCTCCGATGACCCTGTTGCCCTGAAGAAAGAACTGACTTCCAAATACCGACAGGAGATAGCCAATCCTTACGTAGCCGATGAACGGGGCTTCATTGATGAGGTTATTGACCCTGCAGAGACACGTAAGAAACTGATCAGAGCCTTTGAAGCACTTGAGACCAAATATATGAGTAACCCTGCCCGGAAACATGGCAACATTCCCCTTTAGTTTTCTCCGATGAAAATTAAGAGCATACTGATAGCCAACCGCGGCGAGATCGCTCTGCGCATTATGCGCACTGCGAAAAAGATGGGAATTAAAATATTCGCCATCAAAACTTTCAAGGAACCAAATGCATGGTATCTTGATGAGGCAGATGAGATCATTGACTTTTCAGAGTGTTTTGATGACAATAAACCCGAATTCCTCGATATCGAGCGAATCATACACGCTGCCAAAAAACACAGGGTCGATTCCATCCATCCCGGTTACGGATTTCTTTCTGAAAATCCGGAATTCGCAAGGCGATGCGAGGAGGAAGGCATTGTTTTCATTGGTCCTTCCCATGACGCCATCTACCGGATGGGAAACAAAACCATCGCCAAAAAACTGGCCAAATCCCATAATGTTCCCCTGCTCGAGGGAAGCAAAGGGGCTGTGGCCAATGCCCTGGAGGCCGCGGAGATTGCAGGCAAAATTGGTTATCCGGTGATCCTGAAAGCAGCCGCAGGAGGCGGTGGAAGAGGAATGCGCGTTGTGGAGAAGGAAAAGGATGTTGAAAGAATGTTCACACTGGCCACCAATGAGGCCGAGAAAGCCTTTAACAATCCGGCTGTCTTCATTGAGAAATTCGTAAGGGAACCAAGACATATCGAATTCCAGATCCTTGCTGACAAGCATGGCAATGTGGTTCACCTGGGTGAAAGGGAGTGTTCGATACAGCGAAAACACCAGAAATTATTGGAGGAATCCCCCTCCCCTGCCTTGAATGAGAAACTCCGTAAGGAGATGGGTGAGGCAGCCATCCGAATCGCCAAATCGGTAAACTATTACTCTGCTGGTACCGTGGAGTTCCTTCTCGATGCCAAGAACCACTACTCCTTCATGGAGATGAATACCCGTATCCAGGTGGAGCACCCGGTTACGGAAATGGTCACCGGAATTGACCTTATCGAGCAGATGATCCTGATTGCAGAAGGAGAAAAACTGGCATTTACGCAGAAAGAGATCAAGCTGAAAGGGTGGGCCATCGAATGGCGGATCAATGCTGAAGACGTCCAGTCAGGATTCTCTCCCAGCCTCGGGACCATTGAAAAGATTTCATGGCCGGAAGAGGATTACATCCGGGTAGATACAGGAGTCAGGGATGGATCGGTCATCACGCCTTACTATGACTCCATGATTGCCAAACTGATTGTGTATGGAGAGGATCGGGACCAGGCCCTTCAACGCTCCAGTGCAGCCATCCGTAAATTCTGGATCAAAGGGACCAACACCACCCTGGCATTTTGCAGGGCAGTCCTTCAGAACAATAATTTCAGAAAAGGGAAGTTCAACACATCCTTTCTGAGTACGGAACTGAAGATCCATTACCACCATGAACCGGACGAGGAGATGTTGGCGGCTTTCTTTGCAACCTATGATTACGCACGGGAACTGAATGATATGGAAGACAAACCTCTCTACGTGGAAAAAGGGAAAGACATCGCTCCCTGGGTAATGAACAAGCGCTTACGTTAAAACCAGATCCACCCATGGCCCGAGAATCAAAGAAAAAGAGACCATCCAGGCTCATCGCACTGAGTAGTGCCAATAAGACTTTTGAGTTCAGAAATCCCCTTGAGAAAAGCATTAAATACCAGGGAAAACAGGTGGAGGTGAAGCTGAGGGAAGATCCCGACGGGTTCTCCTATATTGTTTGGAAGAACAAGAAGTACATGCTGGACGTGATTGAGAAGAATCAGAACCGGTATACGGTGATGATCAACGGCGTATGGTACTCTTTCAGTGTGGAAACACCCATTTCCCTGAAGCGCAGAAGGTACCTGGAAACGCAGGGGAACACCTCCGCCCGGGTGTCCATAGAGGCCCCCATGCCGGGAAAGATCATCGATATCATGGTGGAAGTGGGATCGGAAGTAAAAGAGGGAGAATCCATCATCATCCTGGAAGCTATGAAAATGCAGAATGAAATTGCCAGTCATGTGACCGGTACGGTTCAATCGGTATCTGTGAAAAAGAATGAAACGGTGATGAAGGATGATGTGATGATTGAAATCCTCAGGGCCTAACCTTCAAAATGGAGCACCTCCAGAGGTGTATAAACAGGCCCGCCCTTCGCCAGTTCGCTTCGGTACAATATCAACTTTTCCAGCAAAACCCTTCCTGTGAACCAGACTTTCATTTCCCCAATGGTCCGGTAGAACAACCCAGAATCCCTCAGACTTCGCACCCTCCCAAGGGTAAGATGGGCCCTGAATTCCTGATCCGGAACAGAGATCCCACTGGTTTCCAGCGCCCTGTCAACTTCATGTTTCATTGAAGCAAGAATTTCATTTTCTTCAAATCCAACATAGACCACCCTGGGATTTTTACGGGGGCCAAAACATCCAGCCTGGCCGAATGCTGTTTCAGTTTTTCGGGGAATGGTCACCTGCTCCCTGAGTGCTGCTCCAATGGTCTTCACAAGACCCGGATCCGTATCACCGATGAACCTGAGGGTCACATGGTAGTTTTCCGGGTTCACCCAGCTAATCCGTTCCCCGCCCAGTAGTACCTTCAGCCTGTCCCGGGCTTTCAGGAAGTTTCCGTCAACTTTGACGGGGATACCGACAAATGTTCTGTAGTTTTCCATAAATTAGTCTCTGTAAATGTAATTCATCTGACAATCATGAAAAAGTTTGCCGTTGTTTTATCAGGCTGCGGGGTTTTTGACGGAGCCGAGATACATGAAGCCACACTCAGCCTTCTGGCTATCGCAAAAAAAGGATGTTCCTACCGGATTTTTGCCCCTGATATCAATCAGCACCACGTCATCAACCACCTCAATGGCGAGGAGATGCAGGAATCCCGGAATGTACTGGTTGAATCGGCACGCATTGCCCGCGGGAACATTAGCGATCTGAAAAATTTCGATCCGGGAGAATTCGACGGATTGCTCTTTCCGGGCGGGTTCGGCGCTGCCAAGAACCTGTCCAACTGGGCATTTGAAGGAGCAAACTCCACTGTATTACCGCTGGTAGAAAAAGCCATTCAAGGCATGGTTGGAATGGGTAAACCCATTGGTGCCCTCTGCATCTCCCCCGTGATCCTGGCCAAAGTGTTGGGAGCCGTAAATCTGACCATCGGTAATGATAAGGGAACTGCCGGGGCCATGGAATCACTTGGAGCCACCCATGTGCATGCGACTCACGGAGAGGTGGTTGTGGATAAGAAACACAAGCTGGTAACCACGCCCTGCTATATGCTGGATGCCACCATTGTGCAGATCGCTGAAGGCGCTGATAATGTTGTGAAAACCATGCTCCGTCTGATGGAATAACAACCATCCCGCTTCCTCTAGTAGCGGATCCTGGTATTGGGGAGTGCTTTCACAAGCCAATCAATCTCTCCGGCGGGAATTTTATTGCCCTGTAGATGGAGTTCTTCCAGGTGCCCCGAAAGGGTGCTGATCTCCCTGGGAAGGGTGCTGATCTGGTTCTGTGATAAGTCCAGTTTCTTCAGTTTCGACAGTTTGCTGATTCCTTCCGGGATGATACTGAGTCCGTTCCCTGACAATTCAAGTATTTCAAGATTACCCAGCTCATATAATTCTACAGGTATGGATGTCAGTAAATTGTTATCCATGGATAACCTGGTCAACTGGTCCATTCGAAGAATTTCCACCGGCACGAGATTGATCTGGTTATCAGACAGATCAATACTCTTCAGTATGGGCAGAAGGATAAGCTGAACCGGGAAAGTGGTCAGGCGGTTTCCATTGGCGTAGAAACCCTGAAGATAATGAAGATCCGCCAGCTCGCCGGGCAGGTCTGCAAGTTCATTGTGAGCCACATCCAGGGTCTGAAGGTATACAAGCTTCCCGATGTCTGAGGAAATCTGGCCCATCTTCCTGCCATACAGAACCAATTTATATCCATGTTCCACCCCGTCAATCAGAGCTTCCTGGATCTCCTCGTAACGCTTGGCACGGTACAATTCCAGAGTCTCCAGCACCCGGGTCGTATCAATGGATGGTTTTTCCGCATTGATGATTTCACTGCCGGTCCCAGGGGTACTGTTTTTTGCCAAACAACCCGATAGTACCCCCACTACAAGACCAATGCCACATACCCAAACCGTATTTCTGATGCTCTTCTTCATTTTCTTCTGTAACAATAATGCTTTATTCGCGTTAATATAAGCCCTGAGATCTGAAGTTTAGGTATGATTTTTGATTACACTAAAATAGGTATAATTTGGGATAAAATTGAGGTTTTCATATTGAATAAAACACTGATATACAGCCTGTGGATTGGACTCATATTCTGCTTCCAATCAACTGTTTCAGCGCAGTATAAGCACGTTGACAGCATCACAGTTACCAAAGGTGTGATTGAGGGCAATGATACCATTGCCATGGTCGAACTGGAAGAGGTATGGATCTACCGGCGGCAGGATTTTGACTACCTCTCCCAAAAGAGGAGAGACAGGCGGCTGGTGCGGAATGTGAAAATAGCCTATCCCTATTCAAAAATTGCAGGAGAAAGCTTGCACGAACTCGACCGGCAACTGGCAATGTTAAAAGGCGAAAAGGAGAGAAAGGAGTTTGTTGATCAGGCCGAAAAGAAGATCATGGATAAGTTTGAAAAAGATGTAAAAAAGCTCACCATCACACAGGGAATCATCCTGGTTAAACTCATTGACCGGGAGACGGGACGAACATCATATGAGGTAATCAAAGACCTGAAGGGAGGGTTTACGGCCTTTTTTTGGCAGGGTATTGCACGCATTTTCGGGAACAATCTGAAAGCTGATTATGATCCTGACGGAGAAGATTTTATGATAGAAGATATCGTGCGTGGTATCGAAGCCGGGTTTATATAAGAATAGGCTGTCCACCGAAGCGGACAGCCTATTACTAACCTTACTTAACTACTACTACTTCAGGATCAGCTTGCCCTGAGCAACTGCACCCTTCTCATTAGAGAGTATATAGACATAAATCCCATCCATCAGATTGTCTCTGTCCATTTGGTAACTATTTCCATGGATCTCATAGATCATCCTTACGGTACGACCGGCCATATCAACCAGGGTAAAGCTATGAGCCAAACCATTCGGATTCTCAAAAACTACGGTAATCAGGTCAACAGCAGGATTCGGGAAAACATTCACCTTTGCTTCGAAAACTCCCTGTTCATCAAGCCCCGTGTAATTGTTGACTTTTGGGACAACCTCTCCCAGTGAGAGAGACCAACCTGAAGCCCAGTTTTCGTTGGGTTTAAATGCACCCTTGAAACCAACAGGAGTAAACCAAGCATCCATATCGGTGAAGACTGCACCCAGTATGTTGCCGCTGGCGGTTGGATTGGTTGCATCAACACCCACATCACTTGCCTCGTTGCCTGCTGTGGCAAAGTAGTCTGCAAAGGCTGTGCTGGCTGCTGCGGGAACAGTGAACAGGGGGATATCGTTGTCATCCTTGGGTGATTCCACCTTGAAGATTCCGGCTCTTGTTCCGTCGGCTATATGCTGGAAGATGTTGTTCTCGACCTTCAGGATACCCTCATCGGCCCACTGGCTGTAGGAGCACTGGCCCAGGGACGATCCTCCGCCGTCTTCGCGGTATTCGATATCGATACCCTTGGCCTGCTCGGCAAAGATCGAGTTGTGGTACTCACCGCCTGCATTGTCACGAAAGGTCACCACGCGTTTGCCTGCTGCTGCTCCGCGTCCCACATAGGTAACATTGGAGAAGACCGGATGTGAGTAAGGCATCCCCAGCTGGTTGGAGCTCGGTCCGCCGTCGTGCTCGCCCAGACGGTCACCGGCATCGGTACTCTGGATGGCTGCCAGGAACTGGAGCTTACCTGAGAAGCCTTCATCATAGTCAAATGAGTCATCACCAACCCAGGCCACCACAATGTGGTCACATTTGGGTGCTCCTCCGAAAAATTCCACGCCATCATCTTTGTTGGCTGCTATCTCGATGTATGAAAAAGTGGTGGCTGATCCAACCGCCCCCAGGGTGAGGCCATTGATCTCGTTTCCTTCCCCGATGTCGGTACCACCGTGGCGGATGGACACATACTTCATCACTCCTGAGTTGTCATCTTCAATCGCAGGATCCGATCCGTAAAGACCGCGGGTCTCCGAAGTGGGGATCCCTTCAATGGCCTTCTCGGCAGTGGAGTTGCTGGTGGCTCCCTTGCCAAGAACAATCACCCCACCCCACTGTCCATTGGCCTGATCGGGCACTGATCCTGCCAGGTCATCAGCCTCGGAGGTGAAGATGATGGGCTCAGCAGCCGTACCGTTGGCCATGATCTTGCCGCCCTTGGCGATGATCAGCGCTGAGGCATTGGCCTCCTGGCCGGGCTTTCCTTTGATCACTGTCCCGGCCTCAATGGTCAGGGTCTGTCCGTCGTTCACGAACACAAATCCCTCTAATATATACACGTTGTCAGCTGTCCACCTCACCTCATTTCCTGCTGCATCCATGGTAGAACTGCTCCACACTTCTTCAGCAGCAAAAAGGCCGGTTGACCATGCCATCAATCCTGCAATAAGGGTAAAAATCTTTCTCATTTTGGTTTTGTTTTTTTTAAATATTTTACGAGATCAATCAATCAGGTAGGTCAGCCCGATGGAGATGCTTCTTCCCATTTTAAACTGTCTGAAATAGCCTGTGGAACTAGCAAAAGAATAGGTTTGCTCAAAGGTAGGATTGAGTAGATTATCGGCCGACAATTTGATATTGATCCCGTTCCTGAACTGTTTGCTGACATTGAAATCAAGCATGGGAAACGGTTGCTCATACACATCAGGTGTTGCTGCCTTATTCACAAGGACAAGCTTCTCTCCCGACACATTGAATCCCAGGTTCACATCCCATCCCTTTTCAAAATGATGGTAATTCAGAAAGGTATTCACCACGTAGGGCGACTGGCCGAACATGGCCCTGGTCTCAGCCCAGTTGGGATCCACTATCCTGGCTGATGCCAGTCTGGTCGAATCCTCATGTACAATGGATTTAACCAGGGTCACATTGGCACCCAGTGAGAAATTCCTGAGGGCCTCAACAAAATCGAGCCTTTTCCGCAATTCAAACTCCAGTCCGTAAAGCTTCGAATCATCAATATTTTCGAAATGAATCTCCGGATTGGCAGCCTGCTCCTTGTCTCTCAATTCGATGGGATTCTTGAAATATTTATAGAAGGCGCTGAAAGAGAGGATCTCCCCCGGACGCAGGAACCATTCCCATCTCAAATCTACATTGTCGATGTTGGTTTTCTTCAGGTCGGGATTCCCGATCTTCCTCAAACCGGCTTTATAATCATATGAGGCATAGGGAGCCAGCTCCCTGAAAACAGGCCGTGCAATAGTCTTGTTATATCCAAGCCGAAGGTTCATATCTTCAGTTATACTGTAGACCAGGTTGAACGAAGGCAGCAGATCTCCCTCACTGAATCCGCCGAAATCGTATTCGTCTGTTTCATGGGGATTGGCGAGGGTGTCTACCATGTTTTCAATGAAAATAACTGAATACTCATAGCGTGCACCTGCAACAAGCCTGATCTTGTCAGTGACAGGCAGATCCAACATACCATATCCGGCCATCACCGTTTCAGTACCCTGATAACTGTTGATGTCATCAGTAAGCAATGAATTCTCATAATATACTACATTCCAGTTCCCGGGATAGAGGATGTTTTCCTCCTTCAGATAATCTGTACTGGTTCCGTCGAACGCAACACCGCCCTGCCTGGAAATCACAAATTTGTTCTCATGAGAGTTGCGCCCCTTGTCAATAGTTGACCCTCCAAACTTCACTTTCGCACCCCTGCCGGCCAGATTGAAGGGCTGACTGTAATTCAGTTTCAGGTCCAGATTGGTTTCATTCATCTCCCGGTAAAACCGGGCCGGAAGCTTATTCAGACGGACCGTGTAGTTGGTGTATTCCCCGTTGATCGGGTCTGTAGAGTAATCCATGAAGAAAAACCTGAGATCCGGTTCATCCTGGGAAGCCAGGGTATAAGAGCCCATCCAGTCAATGGAAGCATTCCCGGTTCCCGGAAATACATGCTTGCCTTTGGCCTGGATGGCAGTGATGGATCTTTCCAGCCATCCCAGCCTCTCCTCAATAATGTTTTCAGCATCAGAATAGTTTTCAATACCATCCACATATTCAGAGTTCTTCACGCCACTCTGGTTCCTCATGGCAGTGATACCGATCATATGGTTGTTATTCAGTTTATAGGAGACGTTGGCCAATCCGGACCAGATTACATTCTCTGTTCCCTGGTCACGGCTTAACAACCTTTTGGCGTCTGGAGAATCGGGGGTGACCACTGTATATTTCTCATCCCTGCCACCCTGGTACATGTCGTAATCCTTTGAATAATTGGCAGAGAGATTGAATCCAAGGTCTCTTCCAAATAATTTCACCCTGTTCCCCATGGAAAATGAATAGGACTGGTCCAGGAAAGAACTGGTCCGGGTATTGTCCATGAACTTGCCAAAGCCACGGCTGACCATCCCCAGCGTATCGTCACTACCAGTATAGATATAAGGTAGCTGTCCATCCTGAGTCAACGCATCTACTTCCCCGGGAATGGCCCTGGTACCGTCATCCATACCCAGCCAGTCTTTCTTACCCCCTTCATAGGAGAGGAAATCATTCCTCAAATTGGATTGCGGGTTGTAACCCAGACCTGCGGAAAATTGCATCGTAAATTTCTCGGGGAAATCTTTGGTCACAATATTCACCAATCCTCCTGTTGCATTTCCTGGCAGATCAGGAGAAAAGGTTTTAAAAACCATCAGGTTCTCAATAATATTTGAGGGAAACAGATCCATCTGAACCGTGTTCTTTTCAGGATCAAGTCCGGGAATTTGCGCTCCGTTCAATGTGCTTGTAGTATAACGGTCACTCAGTCCCCTCACGTAAATGTATTTTCCACCTTCCACAGAAACGCCGGTCACCCGCTTGAGCGCAGAAGCTGCATTGCTGTCCCCCAAACGGGAAATCTGTTGGGAGGATATACCGTCAAGTACCGATGGCATCTTCTTCTTCATAATGAGAACAGCTGCCTCGGTTTGCTCCCGCTGCCGTGCAGTGACCACAACCTCTTCTATATCCTGGGAGGAGATGTTCAGGTTTGCATTCAATATGACAACATCACCGGGTACTACCTCCACATCCTCAAAAACCCTGGTCTCATAAGAAACATAGGAGGTGGTAACACTTACCCTTCCCTTTGGAAGATCAGGCAGGAAGAAATTTCCGTCATAATCGGTAATGGTTCCTGTGGTTGTACCTGTCAGAAAGACATTGGCTCCAATCAGGCCTTCGCCGGTGGTGGCATCAATGACCCGCCCCCGGATCATCCCGGTAGTCAAGGAACCTTTGACATCTGGGGTGGCCCCAGGCTCTCCAAATGACAACAAGGATTCATCTGCATCTGCCTGTGCTGAAAGGGTGAAAGCACTAAAACCAACTGCCAGGAAAAGTATGATTCTTTTCATTAAAACTTCGTTTTAACTGGTTCGTTACAAATTCTGCCACAAAGGAAGAGTTCAACTATTACTCTACAGTAAATCCAATGTTATATGAGTATTAAGTTTTTTGTCCTTTGACCGGGAATATTTAATGTTTATTTAACATGGGGCAGTGGAAGGATTCCTGTGAACATTCATTCATTAAGTTTGTTTTTACTTGCTGAACAACAAAACCAAAGTGCCCATGAGTGATCCCAGGAACAGACAATATACCAACGGGGAGATAACAGTCTTCTGGATCCCCTCCAAGTGTATTCATGCCACCACCTGTTTCCGGGAGTTGATCGAAGTGTTCAATCCGGGCAGGCGGCCCTGGGTGAACATGGAAGGAGCCCCCACCCGGAGGATTTCCGAAGTGGTCAACAAATGCCCCACCCAGGCCATTGTCTGGAAGCATAACAAAGACCTGACTGAAGAGGAGAAGCTGGGAAACAGGCGGGAAGCCAGGGAGGAAGAGAATCCGGAGACATTAACCGAAGCAGAAGAAAAAAAACGGGTTAAACCTGCAAGTGTCAGGATCATGAAGGACGGACCCATTGTGGTGGAAGGAAGTTTTAAAATTATCGGGGCCAATGATGAGACCTTGAAGCCAGCATTGATGACCTCTTTTTGCAGGTGCGGAAACTCCAAAAGCATGCCATACTGTGATGGTACCCACCGGAAAACGGGTTTTACAGATGAATCAATCTGACCATGGAAGAGAGCAATGCACGGTTTAAGGTAATTACCGGCGGCCCGCTGGAAATAACCGGTCATTTCCGGGTGGTGAACGCCAACGGAAAGATTATTGAAAAGGAAGGCCCGGTTTTTCTTTGCAGGTGCGGGGGATCGTCAAACAAACCTTACTGTGACGGGAGCCATAAGCGCAATGGTTTTTCGGAATGATGATGATTAAATCTATTACCTTTGGGGCATGTCAGCCATACAGGTAGATTCAGAAATTGGTGATTTGCAGGGAGTGATCCTTCACCCTCCGGGACCCGAGGTGGAAAACATGACACCCAAAAATGCAGAACGTGCCCTGTACAGCGACATTCTTAACCTGTCTGTTGCAAGAAGGGAGTATAACCAGCTGGAATGCCTTTTACAGAAACTGGTCCCCACCTACCGGGTCATGGACCTGTTGAAAGATATTCTGCGTTCCACAGAGATCAGGGAGAAAATCATCAAAAAAGCATGCTACAATGAGGGGCACCCGGACCTCATTGATAAGCTTCTGAATCTCAATGAAAAACAAATAGCCAAACAACTTGTACAGGGCGTTCCGCTTGAACGAAACACACTAATCGGCTACCTGTGCAATGAACATTTCTCTCTGCGTCCCCTTCACAATTTCTTTTTTACGAGGGATTCCTCAGTGGTCATGGGGGACCGGGTCCTGATTGGAAGGATGGCCAACCGGATTCGTGACAGGGAAGCCATGATCATGCAGGCTATTTTTGACTACCACCCTATGTTTCGCGTCAAGACCATCAATCCGGCAGAAACCGGTGCTGAGAGAACCATCGTCTCCATCGAGGGCGGAGACCTGCTCATTGCATCCGATCAAATTACATTGGTGGGATTGGGTACCCGGACCACAGCAGCAGGGATAGATTTCCTTATAAAGATGTTGGCAGGAAGAGAGAAAAAGCAACACATCCTTGTCCAGGAGTTGCCCGCTTTGCCTGAATCATTCATCCACCTGGACATGGTTTTCACCTTGCTTGATCACGATTCGTGCATGATTTTTGAACCCCTGATCCTGCATTCCAATAAATACCAGACCATCCGGATAGACCTGGAAAACGGAAAGGTGGTCTCCATCAATAACGCAGCAAATCTTGTGAATGCGCTGGCCGACCTGGGAATGGACCTGAAACCTTCCTTCTGTGGTGGCACCAATGATACAATGGTCCAGGAAAGGGAGCAATGGCACAGCGGAGCCAATTTCTTCGCCATCGGACCGGGAAAACTGATCGGCTACAACAGGAACATCCATACACTGGAGAACCTCAGCCAGTCAGGGTATGAGATTATCAAATCCAAAGATGTGACCGGGGGACAAGTCGATCTTTCCGGATACCGGAAATACGTTCTTACCGTCGATGGGGCTGAACTCTCACGAGGTGGAGGCGGGGTACGGTGTATGACCATGCCTTTTAAGAGGGAAAAGGTCTAATTGAGATAGTTTTTCTATTTTTAATGGAAATTGCATGGAGATGAGAAGATTTGGATGGATCATTATATTTTTTACAGGCCTTCCGGTCTTTGCACAACAGAACTTTGCAAGTATTTCATTCGGCGCCAGTATCCCGCTGGGTGAATACGCCTCAACCGGTAACCTGGCCTCAAGCGGTTATGCAAAAACAGGAGGAGCCATTAAATTTGATGCCGGATATTTCCCGGGGTCATACCTGGGAATAGGCGGCTCATTCTCATTCGGCTCCAATTATGCAATTCGTGACTCAATCCTTCAGGATATGATCACCTATATTGAAGAGAATGCATCCTCCATCATCGATATCCCACCGGGAGTAGCCGAGTACGGATCAGGGTTTTGGAACTACATCAACATTTTCCTCGGCCCGCACTTCTCCGTCCGGGCCACCCAGAGGCTTTACCTGGATGTAAGGGTGCTGGCGGGGATCAGTGTACTCAGGCCACCTGACCAGGAGCTTTACATACCACTGGACGATGGGACAGAGATTTTTACCACAGTGAGCAACAGCAAGATCGCCTTAGGTTTCACAGCCGGCGGTGGTCTCAGGTTCAAATTAAATGAAAACCTGGCGCTCAAGCTTGGTGCTGATTTTACCCAGAGTCGGGCAAAATTTAACTACTTCGAACTGTTCCAGGGTGTGGCAGATGTACCACCCGTCCATTCGGAGTTTTTCGTCAGAACCCTCGAAGCATCGGTGGGACTCGCTTATGCATTTTAATGCCTGTAGGTTCTTAACTTCTCTTTATTTAGCGAGCGTGTCTTTTCCGGGGATTCGCTTCGAAAAGGTTTCTCCCAGCTTCCATACATGGGATTCGGGAGGATAATGAAGGTAGTTCCAAACAAATCCTTGTTTTCATCGACACGTTCATTTGCAAGTCCATCCGACCTCTCATCGAATATTCCGCTGAAATCGCCCAGGTTGTCCCCAATCAGCAAAGCAATCTCATGGGTTTCTTTCACCTTTTCACGCCTCAGATCTTTGACGGAAGTACTGGTTTTAAGCAAGACATGGCTGCTATCTGCAAAAGGGAACCCCGCTGCCCTGAGGTTTTCAAGAGTAACACCCAACAAATGGTTTCCACGGTTGGAGATATAGAATAGTTCCACACCCTTTTCTGCAGCACTTTTTGTGAAGTCCAGGGCTCCCGGCAAAGGTTGAGCCTGCGCCAGAGAACACCATTCATCCCACATTGCATCGGTGAAAGGCACGCCCTCAACGATCTGCTGTGCAGTCTGTGGAGAATTATCAAGTATCGTTTCATCAATATCAAGCACCACTGCCAAAGGCTTTTCAGAACCTTCTGAAACCTTTTGGTCAAGTTCCCGTCCGGCCCAATGATAAGACTGGTAGTAAAGAGCCCTCATTTCTGCAGAATGCTGGAACCAGATGGTGGCCTGAATGAGTTGATCCTGCTGCCCGGTCAATTGATCCCGGCTACATCCCAAAATAAGGAT
>Ga0315535_1000202_pt1 | contig 40920 bp, 37 predicted proteins | sample SalMarSW160220MG_2_FD_203092 | JGI IMG/M metagenome (GOLD analysis project Ga0315535, IMG submission 203092) | Salt marsh sediment microbial communities from the Plum Island Ecosystem LTER, Massachusetts, United States - Salt Marsh Sediment SW1602-20 ... | reverse complement strand
GAGGAGCAGTCTCTGCTTAACGTTTACAGTGTAATGGCTGTGAACTCAGAAACGGTGCAAGCAAACCAGACACGCCATGAAAGTATAAACTTTAACGACGCTATGGACTTCATAGAGTACTTGATTTCACCCGCAACCCAGCAGCTGATAAATGACTTTGGTAAAGACACGTATGAACAACCTCTCTTCTACGAAGCTGTTCAACCATTAAAGGACAACACGCCTCAGCCTATAGTGAGCTGGATACAGAGCTACGCGTTCTTTGACGGTTCCGAATGTCCACCGCAATACAGAAATGGCTACGCAAACCTTTACAGTTAGAGGAACAGCGTCTTGGCTGATATACTCAGCGACACACTACAAGCATTCCAGCTTATACTTTCTGGCGACCCAACAATCTACGGGATTGTTTCCCGTTCCCTCTTTTTTTCCGGAACAGCCATCATTTTAGCCATTCTATGGGGCACACCACTATCCATGTTTATTGCCATGAAAGAATTTCGAGGAAAAACCATAATCAAAACGTTCTTTAACACTTTAATCGGCTTGCCAACAGTGGTTTTGGGTCTAATTCTTTTTCTCAGCTTTTCAAGAGGCGGACCCTTAGGCTTTCTGGGGTTGCTTTATACGCCAGGGGCTATAATGATTGGACAAGCCATACTTGTAACGCCAATTCTTGTCAGCATCGGAGTTTCAGCTATTGAATCAGTTGATCCTGAAATAATGAATTTGGCTCAAACTCTGGGCGCTTCGGAGTCGCAAGCGCAAATAGCCGTTTTGAAGGAAGCAATCAACGGAATAATTCTATCCGACCTCGCCAGCTTCAATCGTGCAATAGGAGAGTTGGGAGTAGTGCTGATGGTTGGCGGCAACATCGAAGGCGGCGGGATCCAGACTGCCGTAATGACTACGTCTATTGCACGTGATGTTCAAATAAGCGAATTCGGTCTTGCCATAGCTCTAGGCATTTTATTAGTGCTAATACTTTTCGCCATAAACATGATAGTGGTTGTAGCAAGGAAGGGATATTACATAGTCGAATTAGCTAAACCACCCTTTGCTAGATTTAAACGCCGCAGAGAGAACAAGCAATGATAGTTGCTGAATTAACCGATGTAACGAAAGCTTATGGCGCCAAAGTAGTGTTAGATGCAGTGAACCTGCAAATTCACGAAGGCGAAATACTAGCGCTTCTTGGACCTAACGGCTCAGGAAAAACGACGATACTAAAAATCTTGGCGTTTATCGAAAACCCCACAGGCGGCGAAGTGACATTTCAAGGCGAAAAGGTCCACTTCAAAAACACCGAAAAAGTGCGGCTGCAAAGCACTCTCGTTTTCCAAAAAACAACAGTTTTCGGCACCTCAGTCTACAACAATATTGCGTATGGGTTGAAATTGAGGAAGGTGCCGAAGGAAACACGCAATAGGGAAGTTAAAAAAGCGCTGGAACTGGTGAAATTGGAAGGTTTTGAGAAGCGCAATGCAAGAAAGCTTTCTGGTGGGGAACAGCAGCGTGTGGCGATAGCCAGAGCCTTAGTGCTGAAGACGCGACTGCTGCTTTTGGACGAGCCAACGGCGAATTTGGACCCGAAAAACGCGGGCATACTTGAAGAAGTCATCGATACGGTGAACCGCCAAAACAAAATCACCATCGTGATGGCGACGCACAACATGTTTCAGGCTAGAAAGCTGCCGCACCGTATCGCGTTGATGGATGAAGGGAAAATAACTGAAGTTGGCACGCCAGCGGAGGTTTTCGGCAAACTCTCCAAAAACTTGGCGAGTTTCGCTGCGGTGGACAACACTTTTACTGGAACCGCCAAAGCCACGGCGTCAGGCACTTCAAAGGTTGATGTGGGCAACGGCGTGCAGATTGAGGTAGCCGCGCAAAAGCAGGGCGCTACGGCGATTTTCATAAATCCGCAGGACATTATCTTGTCCAAGACCGCGGTGAAGTCCAGTGCCAGAAACGTGTTCGGGGGCAAAATCACTGAAATCACGGATTTAGATTCCCTCGTGAAGCTCAAGGTTAACGTTGGCAAACCCTTTGTGGTTCAGATCACCAAGCAGTCCTTCAACGATTTGGGGCTTTGTTTGAACGCTGAGGTTTTCATCACGTTTAAAGCGTCAAGCGTTCAGGTGCTTTAGGCCGAGTTTTTGGTTTCCTCCGTCAACTCTTGCAGAATTATTAGGGCTTCGCCTAGGGGCACGCTTAGCCTATTCGCCAGTTCCTGTGCTGTTATGTCGGGTTTTTCCTGTAGTATTGTCTCTCGTGTGTATGCTTTGTGGCTTGGGTACATCACTGAGGCGTGTACCGTTTCAACCAGCATCTGCCATAGTTTCTCTTTCGTGTATTCTTCCGTGTTCATGTGGTATCACAGAGTCATTGTGTTAAGTGGTTATTCAGCTTACCGCAAAAAAGCATCGTGGGTTTTTGGAAAACAGTCGGGCAACTTTTAAATTGTCTTGAACTGCCAAGGTTAGCGTGGTGAAGGAAAGTTGGCTAAGAAGGCGTTAATCGTTTACTGGTCGCAAACAGGGAACACTGAGAAAGCGGCGTTGGCTGTCAAGCAGGGTTTGGAGTCCGCGGGGGTGGAAGTGGATTTGAGGAAGCCTGTGGAGGCTGCTGATGTGAACTACTTTGATTATGACTTGGTTTGTGTGGGCTCTCCGTCTCTTCAGTGGCGTCCCGCGAAGCCCATTGATGACTTTCTCAGAAGCAAGTTGTCTGCCTATCGCTCGCAGGGCAAGATTAAGCCTAGTGCTCCAGAGATTGCGGGGAAAAACGCGTTGGTTTTCGTCACCTATTCTGGTCCTCACACTGGGCTTGACGAGGCTACGCCCGTGGGAAAGTATATGCGGCAGTTCTTCGCGCACATAGGCTTCAACGTCATAGGCGAATGGTATATTCTGAGCGAGTTTCACGGTTCGCTGGAGAACAGCACGCAGGGCAGGATGGGCGACATAAGAGGAAAACCCACAGAAGAGGACTTGAGAAAGATTAAGGAAGACGCGAAACTTTTAGCCAAGAAGCACTTGGTTTAAGCCCGAGCCTTTTTTTCGCTGGCGTTTCTGCGCAAAGTTAATAGTTCCCCCGCCACAGCATTATCTTGAGGCAAAGTTTTTGAAAGCCGTTGTTTACAGGGGTCCAAGCAACATTAAGGTTGAGGATGTTCCTGAGCCTCGTGTTTCAGGACGGAAAGTTCTCGTGAACTTCAAGGCTGGAGGAATATGCGGCACGGACATGCACTTTTACAGGGGTGAGTGGCGTTGGATGAAACGCGGGCTGATTATTGGTCATGACGCGTGCGGCGTGAGGGCGGACACTGGTGAGCGGGTGGTGATGGTGCCTCTGGTTTACTGCGGCAGGTGCTATTACTGCTTGAGGGGACTGCCAACTTACTGTACGCGCGGCAAGTTCCTGGGCTTAACGAGAGACGGTTTTTTCGCCGAAAGAATCGCGTTAAGTCCTAGAAATTTGATTTCCGTGCCTGACGGGGTCAGTGACGAGGAAGCCGCAACCGTGGAGCCCGTGGCGTTGGCGCTTCGCGTATTGAACGCGCTTGAGCCTAAGGTGAGCGACTGGGTTACCGTAGTCGGGCAGGGTGCCATTGGCTTGTTGATGACTCAGGTGGCGCGGCTGAAGGGTTGCAGGGTCATTGCTGTCGATTTGGAGGATTACAGGCTGCGGCTTGCTGAAAAGTATGGGGCGGAGTTCTGCGTTAACGCGGGGCGGGAAGACGCGGTTAAGCGGGTTAGGGAAATCACTAAGCGCGGCTCTGACTTGGTGGTTGAGGCTGCTGGGACGCGAGGGACGGTGGAGCAAACGCCATTTATGGTGCGGAAGGCTGGCAAGGTTGCTTTGATAGGCGAGTCGAAGGGGTATCTGAACTTGGAGGATGCGGATGAAGCCGTGTTTTTCACGATGTATATTTCTCCTGTGGAGTATCCTTTTGCGGTGGAGTTGATTGCCGAGAAAACTGTGGACGTTAAGGGTCTGGTCACGCATAGGTTTAGGCTTGCGGATTTTGAGAAGGCGCTTCGGGCTGTGGATGACCCTGCGGAGAAAGCTTTGAAGGTTGTCATAACGGAATAAGCCAATCAGTATTGTCGTACCGTAAAGTATATTATTCATTGGGAAAGTGGTGTACTCGCTTCACTTTAGCAAGAAACGAGAGCGTGACTTCAATAAGCATAAAAGCTGTGATATTCGACCTTGACGGAACGATTGCCAGTTTCAACTTGGACTACAAGGCTGTTCGAGGAGACGTTAGAAGTTACCTGATGCGAATTGGCGTTCCCGCCTCGCTGTTACCCGCGAACGAGAGCATTTTTGAGATGCTTAAAAAAACCGAGATTTTCATGAAAAACTCTGGGAAATCTGAGGCGATGGAGGAGGTTCGCAGAGAAGCGTTGGCTATAGCTGAAAAATACGAGTTGGAAGCCGCTAAAGACACGAGTTTGCTTCCTGGAGCAGATGAGACGCTTAAGGTTTTGAAGCGGATGGGGTTGAAAGTTGGTTTGTTCACGTTAAGCGGGGACAAAGCCGCAAGCTATATTTTGCAGCGCTTCAAGCTCGGAGATTTCTTCGGCGTAATTGTTCCCAGAAACAAGGTTAATTATGTGAAGCCGAATCCTGAGCACCTTGAAATGGCGCTTAAGGTTCTAGGCGTGGCGCCTGAAGAGACGTTGGTTGTTGGAGACGGCAGCGTGGACATGCAAAGCGCTAAGGAGCTGAAAGCCGTCGCCGTGGGGTTGCCCACAGGCACCTCTACAATCGACCAGTTGATGCGCAACGGCGCTAATTACATTATAACTTCGATAACTGACCTGCCTCTTCTAATAGAGAAAATAAACAACACGCAAAAAACATGAATTCTCATCAAACCACTCAGTCGAAGTTAATTGGATTAAAATTTAATGCTGCTGCTGGGACTGATTGGCTGGCGAATGCGCTGATAATTCATTGAATGCTTGGGCAAAGTCAGTTTTTGGCACTGGAAAATCATATAGATTGTAACGAATTTGCTAATTCTCAGAACATTGGAAAGAGTTTTATTGAAAAAGAACATTATAATGCAAAGGGGAACCACCAATGATAGTGAAAGCTTCAATATCCAATTTCAAAGGAATACAAAATTGCAAGATTCAGGGATTAAGTCCAATTAATCTTTTTATTGGTAAGAATAACACATGCAAATCCTCAATTCTTGAAGCTATTTACTACACTCTTAAAGAGACCCAAACCCCTTCTCTCGGAGAACTGGTTACAAGAAGAACAAATGTTTCTTTCAGTGCTCGCGAGCTTTGGTACAATTATCAAGTTCAAAACAATATTGGGATATCTCTAAACTTTTCAAACACAACGGTCTCCATGGACATTGAGTTTAAAGAGAATTTCAAAACGTTAGAGCGCTCAATACTTGTAAAACCGTTTTACAAAGGAGGAACTTCATCCGTCAAAGCAGTTTACACCTTGACCTTAGATGTAGGCACCCAAATACATGTTGGCCAGCAGTTATTTGATGGTCTTAGACCAAGAGACAAAAAGAGGATTGCAACATTCGCAAAAGACTGCACGTTGCTTGACTCATCATCGAGAAAAGATATTAAGTCAACTGAGAACCTTTTGGGAGAATTAAAGCTTAGACAAAAAACAAATGAATTGGGCACGCATTTGAATGATATCTTTGGGACTGGAACCACATGGGAGTTTCTACCTCTTCCTGACAAAAAATATGACGAGAAAGAATACCGAGCAGCAATTATGGTAAATGACAGACCAATGTTTTTGAGCGGTCTTGGAGACGGATTCCGTTATGGGCTTCAGATTATTGGAAGTGCAATGTTATTGAACAATACTGCTGTTTTTATAGAGGAAATAGAAAGCCATCAGCATCTCGAAGCCTTAAAGAAAATGATTCCGTGTCTCGTCGACTATTCAAAGAAAAATGGTTTACAGTTTTTCTTGACAACTCACAATTACAATGTTTGGCGTTTGTTTGAGCACGAATTTCCTGATGAAAAAGAACGGAACAAATATTTCAAGCCATACCTTGTCACTCGAAACGCTGAGAATGGGGCAGTGGATTGCACTCCACAAACCAAGGAAAACGCAGATGAGTTTTGGAGCAAGGTTGATGAAGAATTATCAGGCAAATAATCCTGTTAAGAATGCTTGAAGCATCCATTCTCTTTTGAGGTAAAACTTAATTGGCGCTCCAGTCTTTTGAATAGTCGGAGTGGATAGCTGGTAAAAATTAGATTTTAATCTCGAAGCTCACGTCAAGTCTGAACCACGCAGAACAGGTTGCCGTCGGGGTCCTCCAGCACGCGGAAATCATCCTCGGGACCATACGTCTGACGATGGCGTTTTGCTCCGATTTTCAGCAATCTGTTCACTTCGCCCTCTCTGTTATCAGTGTAGAGGTCGAGGTGTAGCCTATTTCTGCTTGTCCGCTTCTCAGGTATCTGGTTTAAAGATATGTTAGGGCTTCTTCCCTTAGGGTCGCTTAGAACGACCCAGCCGCTCTCCACAGGCTTTCGGGGAACGTAGTGAAGTGCCTGCTGCCAGAATTCCAGCATTTTTTTGGAACTCGAAGCAATCTATAACGATTGAACCGATTTTCAATTCCAGCTCAACTCCTTTTTTCGTTAACTTAAGTTTCAATATTTTTGGCTAAAATATAACTTTTTTTCATTCTTCTGCACGCGCGAAAAACGCCTATTTTTAACTCTTTTTCCTTTTTTACATTAAATTTTAACCTCCAACCCACCCCTTCTCTTTTACAATTCTTGACTAAGCCAAGTCAACATTTCTTGACTGAGTGCCACACCGGTGTATTCGCCGCCTATTTGGATCCTAATAGAAATAGAATGCAGAAAACGGGGAGGGGGGTCTATCCGTAATGGCGTCGAAAATGCCCAATAGCAGGCTTCGCATATCTATTTATAGTTTATATAAGGGGGGTATAGTCAAAAAATCGCAACAGAACCGCAACGTCAAGTAACATAAGCCGCATTCGCTCTGAAAAACTGTGCTGTCTGTTTGTCCAGTAAGCCAAAAACGTCTAAACTACTTCTTTATTTTTCGATAAGTGGCTGAAAAACTTTATATTGTCTGGATTTAACTCTTCGAACGAAAATTAATGGAATGAAAAGAAATGTCTGAAACCAACTTACCCTTTAACGAGAAAATCTGTCCAAATAACGCGCAACCATCTTCAGGAGAAAAACGACGCCAAGAATGGGAAAATTCAATCCAAAACCCCCAAGAGTTCTGGGCTGAAAAAGCAAAAGCCATCGACTGGTTCAAACCATACGACAACGTCCTAGACGACTCAAACCCGCCATTCTACAAGTGGTTCCAAGGCGGAATCCTCAACATAACACACAACGCGCTAGACAGACACGTGAAAACCCCCAAAAAAGACAAGCTCGCCTACATCTGGGAAGGAGAAATGGGCGAAGTCAAAACCTACACCTACCAACAGCTTTACAGCGAAGTCAACAAGCTCGCCAAAGTCCTCAAAGACTCAGGACTCAAAAAAGGCGACAGAGTAGCCGTATACCTACCCGTAATCCCCGAACTCCCAATCACCCTCCTCGCCACAGCACGCATAGGCGGAATCCACACCGTAGTCTTCTCAGGCTTCAGCGCCGAAGCGCTAGCTGACCGCATCAACGACTGCGAAGCAAAAATCCTCGTAACCGCAGACGGCTCATACAGACGCGGAAAAATCATCGCCATAAAAGACAACGCAGACCGCGCACTGCAAAACACCCCAACCGTGGAAAAAGTCATAGTCGTAAAACGAACCAAACAACCCATCCAAATGCAAAACGGCAGAGACGTATGGTACCACGACGCACTTGAGCAAGCAGGAACAAACGCCTACGTTCCACCCGAACCCATGCAAGCCACAGACCCACTCTTCATACTCTACACTTCCGGCACCACAGGCAAACCAAAAGGAGTCCAACACGGAACAGGAGGATACCTTGTGTGGGCATACTGGACACTCAAATGGGCTTTCAACCCGAACGATGATGACATCTGGTGGTGCACCGCAGACATCGGCTGGATCACCGGGCACACATACAACGTTTACGCGCCACTATCACTCGGCATAACCTCACTCCTCTTCGAAGGCACACCCGACTACCCAGCACAAGACCGCTGGTGGGACATGATCGAAAGACACCACGTAACCATACTATACAGCACACCGACAGCGGTCAGAATGTTCATGAAGTTCGGCGAAGAATGGATAAACAAACACGACCTCAGCAGCCTCCGCATACTCGGCACAGTCGGCGAACCCATAAACCCCGAAGCTTGGAAATGGTTCTACCGCGTAATCGGAAAAGAACGCTTAGCCATAATCGACACCTGGTGGCAAACAGAAACAGGAGGCTACATGATCGCCCCACTATCCGGAATAGAACTCGTCCCGCTCAAACCAGGCTCAGCCACCTACCCCTTGCCAAGCGTTGACGCTGAAGTCTATGACGAAAAAGGGCAACCCGCACCCGCAGGAACCAAAGGCTTTCTCATCATCAAATCACAATGGCCAGGGATGCTGCAGACCCTCTGGAAAGACCCTGAAAGATTCAAGCAAACATACTTCGGAAGATGGCCCAATGTCTACTACACAGGCGACTACGCAGTCCAAGACCCTGAAGGCTACTTATGGCTGCTAGGCAGAGCAGATGAAGTCCTCAAAGTCGCGGGACACCGCATCGGCACCGTAGAACTCGAAAGCGCCCTAGTTTCGCACCCAGCAGTTTCAGAAGCAGCAGTCATGGGCAAAGAAGACCCCGTGAAAGGCGAAGTCCCCGTAGCATTCATCGTCCTAAGAAGCGGATACACGCCCTCAGACGAGCTGCGCAAGGAACTCATAAAACACGTCCGAACCACTATAGGCCCCATAGCCACGCCTGCAGCCATCGCCATGGTCAACAAACTGCCGAAAACGCGCAGCGGCAAAATCATGCGCAGAATACTCAAAGCCGTCATCATAGGCGCACCAATAGGCGACACATCAACCATAGAAGACGAAGCCTCAGTGGAAGACATAAAAGCAACGTACGAACATTTGCGAAAGCAACTTTCGCAATAGCCTTCCTTTTTTCTTATTTTGTTATTTTCACTCAAATTTTTTTCTTAGGTACTCTAATGTTTAAAAAGAAAAACAGAGGAAGTTTTTAACAGCTGAAATCAAATGATCCCTAAGATTGCTAAGCCTATCCCAAAGAGCACGCCCAGTATTACAGCTATTACTATCCAGATTATTATGGCTACTACCGCAATTATGAACGCTTTTACCCATCCAGTGTCGAAGAAATGTTTCACCAAAGCCAGCCAAATTAACAGCACTATTATAGTCGCTATAATGCCTGAAAAGACGTATTGGAAGAACCCGCCAATCACAGTTCCAAGAACTACGATCCAGAGTGCATCAGTGAACTTCGCTTTGTCTTTGCCCACGAAAAGTCTTCCTGAAATCCAAAGAACTGGCGCTAAAACGATGATGTTGACAATTATCTGTATTATCAGTTGCACTATCGCCGAATCAAGGTTGATCATCCAATCTTCACTCTCTGTCCTTAATAATATTCGTGTGCTACTCCGTTTAAAACCTTTTCTAAACTGAAACCGTAACATGCTGCATGAGTTTAACTCTACGGCTTAGAAACCGAATCTGCTTTTCTTATGCTTAACATCTTCATCAAACTCTTCCGCCAGCTGCTCCAACAGCTCACGCTGCTTTTTCGTCAACTTTTCAGGAACCGAAATTCCAACGCGCACCAACAGATCGCCTTTGCCGTAGCCCCTAAAACGCGGCATACCTTTCCCTCTCAGCCGAATGGTTTCGCCTGCCTGCGTTCCCGGCTTAATCTTCACGGTAGCTGACCCATCCAACGTAGGCATCGAAACTTCTGCACCAAGCGCTGCCTGCGGATAACCAAGAATAAGCACATACCAGAGGTCGTCACCTTCCCGCATGAACAACTCGTGAGGCTTAATGTGGACGAGAACGTAAAGGTCGCCAGCTTCTCCGCCGTTGGGCGCCATTCCGCCTTCACCTCTGAGCCTAAGCTGGTATCCCTCATCTATGCCTGCAGGCACCTTAACGCTTATCTTTCGGCGCTTTTTAACTAGTCCCGTGCCGTGGCATTTCTTACAAGGCGATTCTATCAGCGTGCCTCTTCCTCTGCATTCCGAGCATGGCGTCACCTGCACGTACATAGCAAAGCTGCTTCGCCTCATGTTCCTGACTTTACCCTGACCGTTGCATTTGGGGCATGTTATGGGCGAAGTGCCTGGACTCGCGCCTGAACCGCCGCAGACTTCGCATTTCTCGGTTCTCGGAACCACAATTTCCTTCTCGGTGCCTTTCGCCGCCTCTTCAAGCGTCAATTCAAGATCATATACGAGGTCTTGACCTCTGTTGGTTCTTTCTCTGAAGCCGCCGCTGAATCCGCCGCCAAAAAAGGTGCGGAAAAGGTCTCCGAAGCCGAAGCCTATGTCGCGGAATATTGTTTCGAAGTCTGCGCCGCGGAAAATGTCCTCAGCCGAGTATCGCTGGTCGAATCCTGCGTGGCCTAGCGTGTCGTACTGTTGTCTTTTCTGGTCGTCAGATAAAACCGCGTATGCCTCGGAGATTTCCTTGAATTTTTCTTCTGCGTCAGCAGCCTTGTTCCTGTCAGGATGGTACTGCATCGCCAGTTTTCTGTAGGCATCTTTGATTTCGCTTTTGGAAGCGTCTTTGGATACGCCGAGAACCTCGTAGTAATCTCGTTTTTCAGCCATGCACTTTACCGCTAAATTCGAAATGCAACTTCCTAATCAAAACTCTTTCGGCGGTTACTTCACTTCGTAATCTTTAGAGTCAACAACTTTTTCGCCGCCGCCCGCTTCTCCAGATGGTGGTGGTTGCTGGGTCTGCTGTCCTCCAGCTTGCGCTTGCTGTTTTGCCTGTTCAGCCGCTGCCTGCTGGTAAATCACCGTGCCTATTTCCTGCAGTATTTTCTGGAGCTCTTCTGTTTTCGCTTTTACCTGTGTCATGTCGTTGCTGGCTGAAGCGTCTTTCAGAGCGGAAACAGCCGTGTCTATCTTGGCGACCTGTTCCTGGTTAATCTTATCCGCGAGGTCTTTCTTGGTTTTCTCCGCAGTGTAAATCAAGCCGTCCGCGTTGTTCCGTAGTTCTGCTTCTTCGCGTTTCTTCTTATCCTGCTCCGAGAACTGCTCCGATTCTTTGACCATGCGCTCCTTCTCTTCTTTTGACAGTTTCGTGGACGCCGTGATGGTGATTTTGGCTTGTTTTCCCGTGCCTAAGTCCTTAGCGGTCACGTTCAGTATGCCGTTGGCGTCTATGTCGAAGGTAACCTCGATCTGCGGAACACCTCTCGGCGCTGGCGGCAAATCAACGAGGTTAAAGGTGCCGAGGGACACGTTGTCCGTCGCCATGGCGCGTTCACCTTGAAGCACATGAATTGTGACGGCTGTCTGAAAGTCCGCGGCGGTTGTGAACACCTGCGTCCTTTTTGTGGGAATCGTAGTGTTCTTATCAATTATTCGCGTAAATACGCCGCCTAACGTTTCCACACCAAGCGATAACGGCGTAACATCCAACAGGAGCAGGTCCGTCACCTCGCCTGTGATGACTGCAGCCTGTATGGCAGCGCCTACGGCGACGCACTCCATGGGATCAACGCCGCGCTCTGCAGGTTTGCCCAAGATTTTCTCGACAAACTGTTGCACAAGTGGCATTCGGGTCATGCCGCCGATGAGGATTATCTTGTCTACTTCCGTGGGCGTCAGCTTGGCGTCTTCAAGTGCTTTTATTATGGTTTTCTCGGTTTTCTGGATGATGGGCTGCGCTAAACTTTCAAGTTTGGTTCTTGTTATTGTAAGATGCAAGTGCTTGGGTCCCGAGTTGTCCGATGCTATGAAGGGCAAGTCAATGTCTGTGCTCATCAGCGTTGACAGCTCTATCTTCGCTTTTTCCGCTGCCTCCTTCAGTCTCGCCGATGCCATCTTGTCGTTGGTGAGGTCTGTGCCTGTTTGCCTTTTGAACTCGTCCAAAATGTAATCCGTTAACGCCTTGTCCACATCGGTTCCGCCTATTTGCGTGTCACCGCTTGTGGAGAGCACTTGGAACACGCCTTTGCCGAAGTCCATAAGCGTAACGTCGTGTGTTCCGCCGCCGAAGCTGAACACCAGTATTTTCATTTCTTTCTCCAGCTTGTCTATGCCGTAGGCGAGGCATGCGGCGGTGGGCTCGTTGATTATGCGCATGACTTCGAAGCCTGCGATTTCGCCTGCGTCTTTCGTGGCTTGACGCTGGTTGTCGTCAAAATGCGCTGGAACAGTTATGACCGCTTTTCGTATTGTGCTGCCCAAGTAGGTTTCTGCGTCTTTCTTGATTTTCTGCAGAACAAACGCTGAAATCTGTTGTGGTGTGTACTCTTTTCCGAAAATGTTTGCCTTGTAGTTGGTCCCCATTTTTCGTTTTATTTCAAAAATTGTTCCTTCAGGGTTGGCGGTTGCCTGGCGTTTTGCTGGTTCGCCGATGAGCAATTGCCCGTCTTTTGTGAAGGCGACTACTGAGGGGAACATTTTTCCCGCCATGGTTGGGCCTTCAGCGCTTGGGATTACGGTGGCGCGTCCGCCTTCGTAGATGGCGGCTGCGGAGTTGGTGGTTCCCAAGTCTATTCCTAATACTTTTTCGTTTGTTTTTGTGTTACTCATTTTTTGTTTTCTCCTTTTGTGATTTTGATGATTTGACTGCGACTTTGACGATGCTGGGTCTAATCACTTTGTCTTTCATTTTATATCCTTTTCTCACTTCTTCGACTACAATACATTCCTCAACATCGTCCCGCTCTGCAGCGGCAACAGCGTGGTGGCATGAAGGGTCAAAAGTCTTGCCCGCCTCGCACGTTATAGAAGAGACGTCTTCTTGCTCAAGAACTTTTCTGAGTTTCTTAAGAGTCATTTGAACGCCCTCAACAAGAGATTGGGCAGAATCAGCGGATTGCGCTGTTTTAAGCGCCATTTCTAACTCGTCCTGAACATCCAACAGCTGGATAATTAAGCGTTCAGTGCAGTATTTCTTGGCTTCTTCTATCTGGCGGTCAGAGCGTTTCTGCAAGTTCTCGAAGTCAGCTTGCAAATACTTTAGCCGTGTTAGGTATTCCTGTGAACGCTTTTTTTCCGCTTCTAAGAGCGGGTTCAGCTCAGTTGGCTGCTCTTTTTTTTCCTCCGCCATTGAAATCCTGTCCTCCTAAGTTACAAATTTTTAGCGTGTACACGGAGAAATATACATTTCGCCTTTTTTCAACAAAAAACGTTCTTAGAATCGCCGTGGAAAACCATGTAGCCTTTTATCGTCTTTGACCATCTGTTATTCATGAATGGAGCAGACTGGTTTTGAGTTTTCTAGAAAATCAAAGATATATAGTTGTAGTGTAATTCGTTAAATCAACGGAGGTTTAAAGTTGTCTGTAGCGCAGAGAAAGTTTTTCACTGAAGTCGCGGCGCTCGTGGATAAAACTGTGATCGTTGCAACCACCACTGGAAAGATATTTACTGGTACGCTCATCGGCATTAACCCTGATAGTCTAAGTCTTGCCGTAGCTGAAGCGAAGGATGAGACTGGGCAAGTCTCCCACAGGGTTTTTCTGAACGGAAATGTCGTTGCTCAAATAGCGAGCACGGAAAAGCCTTTTGATTTGAAGGCGTTAGCCACTCGTCTTGAAAAAGTGTTTCCAACCATGGTCAAGCTGTATGATGATAAAGGTTTCATCTGGGTCATGGATAAAGTAAAATTAACTGAAAAAGGCGTAGTGGAAGGTTCAGGTCCAGCTGCCGAGCGAGTGCAGAGAGTGTACCAACAATTCATAAGCGAAGCTAAAGATTAGATAAACCAGCGCATCTGCTGCTCCTCTTTCTTCTTTTCTTCCGCAACGTTCGTAATCAGACCGAAAGATTCAAGAACTTTTTTTGTTTGGTCCGCCGTGGCATCCAGCTTCGACATATCTAATTTCAAATTCAAGTATTTGCCGAGTAAAGTTAAGGCGTGTCGGGCGGCGTTCGCGTCGGGATACATGCCTAGTGTGTCCACAAGTAGGGAGAAGCCTTTCAGGTTTCGAAGCCTTCCTAGCCCTATGAGAAGCCCTGCGATGCCGAATATGTGTCCTACCATGACTTTTGTTCCCAAGTTCAAGACTTCCGTTATTGTTTCCGTGTCTGTAGCCGCGCTGTAAATCGCTGGAACAGGTTGCACCTCGTCTTTTTTGAAGCCGCCGATGGATATGACACAGCGGCAGCCTAGTTCCTGCGCTAAATCCAACACTTTCCCGCAGAGTTCATACTGCCCAAAGGTCGTCAATGCCTGCGTGTTGCCATACCATATTATCAAGTCGCGTCCTCCGTCTTCCCGCTTGCAATAGTAAAGCTCGTTTATGGGTGAACGAGAGCCTCCTGTTTCGGTTGTCACTGCAAAATCCTGGAAAGAGGCGGAAACTATCTCGGCGAAGCGCTTCGCCTTCAACTCGCTTATCAGGTGCAAGGCGGCAATGTTGGCTACAAAGCCTATGCCGGGCAAGCCTTCAATGAGGATGGGGTCGTTAAGTTGCGGTTTTTCGCTGATTTCAATGGTGCAGACCATACGGTTCAAGCTTCCTTTGCAAATAGATGCGTATTAAAGGAGATAAGCCGATATAAGCGTGTCTAATACGGTTCCGTTTTGTGTCGCATAGGAGACAACGGTTTCTTGACCAAGCTAAGTCAAGGTTTCTTGACTAATCAGAAACCAGCCTATTTGGAGCCTAATAGTGGTTCGTTGCAGAAACCTATAGGGGGTAGGTCCGTATTGGCGCCGAAACCAACCAATAGCATGTTAAAAAACCACGCTTTAGAGATTCAACCCGTGCTTCCGCCTTTAAATAAGGGGGGGTATAGACTGCACCGAGCACTAGAGTTCAGCGTACTGAATCTTACCTGAATAAAAGCACACTGACTTTACAAAACCTCTTATTTGCGGCTTATATGTACTCTCTGAAAGTGTGGTTACATTTTGTACAATGGAAGAACTGAGTTGAAGATTCGTCACCGCCACGATTTTGCACTTGCCACACATATGCCAGATTGTTTCCGCATTTTGGGCATTCCATCTTAAGCGTTGGCATCGTGTTGATTTTTTGTTCCTCTTTACCGAAACTTCTTTCCATGCGCATAACAAGGTTAAAAAGCGTTCACCATCTAAAACTAAAATCCAAACAACCCAAATCAGAGCGTAAAAGAGGAAAAAAGAAAAATGAAGATCATCCTTGGTCCTACTTCAAAAGAACTAGGTGAAAAAATCGCAGAATTAACTAATCTCGAAAAAGTGCCCGTTGCACACAGGACATTTCCAGACGGCGAAAGTTACGTTCGTTTAGAAGGCAACGTGCAAAATGAGCACGTAATAATAGTGCAAACCACAAGTCCACCACAGGACAGCAGACTCATGCAGTTAGCCTTAATTGCTGAAGCTTCCAAACGAAACGGCGCAAGCAAAATCACCGCTGTCGTGCCATACTTGGCTTACGCTCGGCAAGACAAAGCCTTCCTGCAAGGCGAAGGAGCAAGCATCGAAACCATAGCGCACATGCTGAAAGCCGCAGGAGTTGACGCTCTAGTCACAGTAAACATCCACGCAGAAAAAGCGCTGAAAAAGTTTCCATTCCCAGCCAAAAACCTCAGTGCCATTCCGCTGCTGGCTGAATATTTCGTGCAGAAAGGCTGCAAGAAAGCGTTCGCACTGGCACCAGACAAAGGTGCAATGTACATCGCGGAACAGGCGCAAGCGGTTTTAGGTGGCGAAGCTGGACACCTTGACAAGCAGCGCGACAGGCACACGGGACAAACAACCCAAACCACAGAAGGCTTAAACGTGAAGGGGCAAACGGTGATAATCTTCGACGACATCATCAGCACAGGCGGAACAATCGTGGGCGCAGCAAAAATTCTCAAAGAGCAAGGCGCCGCAAGAATCTTCACGGCTTGCGTGCATCCGATTCTCGTGGGTGACGCTGCGAAACGCATCTTGGATGCTGGCGTCGAGGAAATCGTGGGCACAGACAGCGTTCCCAGCCAAGTCAGCCAAGTCTCGCTTGCACCGTTAATCGCCAAGGCTTTGAAGGCGCAGGAAAGTGGCTAAACTCTTCTTTCTGCTTTCGGGTGAAAACGAAACCCTGCCAGCTGCAGAGTTGGAAGCCATTCTAGAAGCTGAAGGATTTGCCTACACGATCACTGAGAAGCTTGATCAGCTGGTAAGGCTTGAAGCGGACAAGCGCAGCGTGGAAGCCGTTCATCGGAGGTCAGCGTATACGATGGCAAGCGCTCTTGAACTGTTTACGTGCCAAGCCCAAGAAATAGAGATCATCAAAAAAGCAGACGCAGCAAATTTCAAAAACGCTATAAATGAAGGCGAAAGCTTCGCAGTCCGCATAAAACGCGTCAAAGAATACTCCGCGAAAAGCGACACCATGAAGCTTGAAAGAAAACTCGGCAAACACATACTTCAAAACACCACAAACACAAAAGTCAACCTGAAAACGCCAGACAAAACCTTCTTCGGCGTCCTAGCCAGCGGCAAACTGGTTTTCGGCATAAAACTCACAGAAATAACACCCAAAACCTATTCCGAACGAAGACCACGAAAAAAACCGTTCTTTCACCCATCAGCCATGCCTTCGAAGCTTGCGCGTTGCATGGTGAACTTGGCGCGTGCGAAACCTGGCGAGTTGGTGTTGGACCCGTTTTGCGGCACTGGTAGCGGGATGATTGAAGCCGCTTTTGTTGGCTGCCGAGTTTTGGGGTTTGATGTTCAGCGTCGCATGGCGGAAGGCACTCGACGGAACCTTAAGCATTTCGGCGTGGAGCCTGAAGGCTTGGTGATTGCTGATTCTAGAAAGTTGCCTTTGAAGCGAATTGACCGTGTGGTCACTGATCCTCCTTATGGCAAGTCGGCGACAACCATGAAGTCCACTACTAAGCAGATCGTTCAAGGGGTTTTGGATTCAGCGTTTCCTTTGCTTGGTGTAGGGCAACTGATTTGTATTGCTTCACCCAAGACAATAGGCATCTCACGAATTGGCGTGGAATTGGGATATAGGCATGTGGAGTCGCATTTCGCTTATGTTCACAGAACGCTCACACGGGAAATAGCCGTGTTCCAAAAAATACGAGGTGAAACTGGATGAGTATGCACGTGATCTTCCTAGGAACAGGTGGCAGCGTTCCAACGGGTGCGAGGAGTTTGCCCGCTGTGCTTGTGAAACGGCAGAATGAGCAGTTGATGTTTGACTGCGGTGAAGGCGCTCAAAGGCAGATGATAAAAGCCAAGGTGGGTTTTCACAGGAAAATGAAGATTTTTGTTTCGCACATGCACGGTGACCACGTTTTGGGTTTGCCTGGGCTGTTACAGACGATGGCTTTGCTGGATAGGCAGAAGAAGCTTGAGGTTTATGGTCCAGAAGGGATAAAGCAGTTTCTGGAGTGTGTCCGTGAGAGTCTGCAGTTTGGTTTGACGTTTCCAGTTGAAATCCAAGAGGTTTACGATGCTGGCGTAGTATGCGAAGAAAAAGACTACACGGTTGAAGCCGCAAAAGCAGACCATGTCGTTGCGAGTTTGGCTTACGCGTTTGCGGAAAAGCCGCGACCGGGTAAGTTTTTTCCTGAAAAAGCCAAGGCTTTAGGTGTTCCTGAAGGCGAGTTGTGGTCGAAGCTTCAGCACGGCGACGATATCAAGCTGCCGAATGGGCGTGTTGTGAGTCCCAGTGAGGTTTTGGGTTCGCCGAGAAAGGGGAGAAAAATCGTTTACACGGGTGATACGAGACCTTTCAGAGGTTTTGCAAAGTTTGCGGCTGGTGCGGACTTGGTTATTCACGAGGCTACTTTTGATGATGCGCTTGCGGAGAAAGCTGAGGTTGATGGGCATTCTACGCCTAGCCAAGCAGCCATGGAGGCTAAGAGGGCTAAAGCGAAGAAGCTGGTTTTGACGCATATAAGCGCTAGGTACGCTGATGCTGGGTTGCTTTTGGAGCAGGCGCGGAAAGTTTTCGAGAACACTTTGGTGGCTGATGATTTCCTGGTGTTGGAATTACCGCTTCCAGACAGTTAAGCCAGTAGTTGCCGTAGTTTTTGCAGGCTTTCTTCCACGTGTTCCACGGTTTCGAGGACTATGGTTTTGTCGTAGACTATTTCGCGGAGGGTTTCTGCGAATTGTTGCCAGTCTATTTTTCCGTAGCCGATGCCTAGGTGCTGGTCGTTTTCGCCCATGTTGTCGCTGACATGCAGGTGCACGATCTTGTCGGGCAGCTTTCGCAGGAAGTTTATTGTTTGGTTTTCGAGGTTTGCGTGTCCAATGTCTAAAACTATGCCTACATCAGCTAAGTCAGTTTCCTTGTAGAACTTTGTGAAGTCTTCGGGGTTTCGCATTATGAAGCCGTATTTTTCGGGCAGGTTTTCTATGGCTGTGTTTAAGCCGTGTTTCTCTGCGGTTTCATGCAGTTCGCGTATGCTTTTTACGTTTTGTTTCCAGTCTGCGCCAGGATAGAAGCTGCTGATGCCCGTTTTTGCGCCTGGATGGAAAACCCAGAGCTGCGCCTGCAAGTCGCTGGCGTAAGCCATCGACTGCTCAAGCCTTTTGATGCTTGCGTTCAGCATGGGCTTGGAAGGCGAAGCGATGTTTATGTCTGCGAAAGGCGCATGCACCGTGTAGCGTATGCCTTTAGCCTTGGCAATAGCGTTAAGCTTCGCAACCCTTTTGCTGCTGAGTTCGTGCAAGCCTTCATCCATAACCTCAACAAGCTGCACATCAAGTTTGGCTAAGCGCTTAAGCATCCTGCTGAAGGGTTCGCTTAAGCAATAAAGCATGGAAACACCAATCCGTGGCTTAGGCATACAACACATTCCTCTTCTTGCTTAGACGGTTTACTTTCCAACTCGCACCTAATAACCTAATCTAGATGCATAAGCGTTTCCAAAAGGACTGCTTTGCGATTTTTTGTCTATACCCCCTTATATAAACTAAACTGCATAGAACCTGCTTTTGGGTGGTTTCTGCGCCAATACGGACCTACCCCCTATAGGTTTCTGCAATGATCTGCTAATAGGAGCCAAATAGGCCGCAAATAGGCTAGGCTGACGCTTGGAAAAGACTAAGGTCCTTTTAATATGAACTATTATAGTCGTTGCTTTCACGGAAGCAGAAGTTCTTGTTGTTCTTTTTACGGAACACTTTGTTCTTTGGGGAGAGCTAAATGTCAGTTTAAAGCAAATATAATTGATGATGACATGAGAGGCAAGAAGTCCGCGGTAAGGTTGGCATTCTTACTTTTTGTCTTAGCTGCTGCAATGCTTGTTGGATACGTCTCTGCTAATTTTACTCCAGTCTTGCCATCAGACAACATTATCATTGAATCTGATGGAGCGGTGGTGGGAACTGATAAGATAGTGCAGGATGGAGATACGTACACTTTTGTAGGTGATGTTTCAGGCACCAAAACAATTCAAGGAAACACGGTGGGCAACACGTCATGTGCCTTAGCAGTTTATAGGAGTAACATAATAATTGACGGCGCAGGCTTCGCTCTTCAAAGCAATGGTATTATCGGAATAGACATCTCAAACGGGCTCTGCCAGAAACCTTCTGAAAAAGAGATTTGGAATGTAACAGTAAAAAATTTGCGAATCACGAACTGCAGTATAGGCATAAGATGTGAGTTCGGAGGTAACCATACCTTTTATGGCAATTACATATCAAACAATTTCGTGGCTCAAAATGAAACAGGTGGTTTCTCTTGGGAAAATCTGGGTATTGCTCTCTGGGGCAGCTCAGGCAACGACATAACTCGTTGCACTATTGGAGGCTCACCAGCAATCTACATGCATTTTGGCTGCAGTGCCAACACAGTTACAGAGAATAGCATTGTTTTTGGTGCTCATTTAGCCATTAGCGGGGATGAAACATTTGACAGAAACTACTGGAGCGACTATTCTGCTTCGTATCCGAATGCGTCAGAAGTTGATTCTTCCGGAGTGTGGGACACGCCTTATGCCTTTGCGGACTCCACAGATTTTGAGAATAGGACGTTTCAAGATAACCATCCATTGGTGAGTCCTATATCTATTCCAAACTTCTCTTCTATCCTGCCCACAGCACAGTCAAGTCAGGATACTACGTTCTCTCCAATAGTGCTTGCTGCTTCCATCATCATTATAGGTGCTGCGGTGCTGGATCATTTTTTTACTTCAAGAAACGGACCTCAAAGAAAAAGGCAGAAAAAGAATCTATGCTTTAGCTTGTAGGGCCTATGGGCAGCACGGTTTTTTGGTGCGTTTCGTTCAGCACTTCCGCGAACCCCAAGTAGACGGCGCTTGCTCCGCAGATGACGCCTTCGATGCCTGTGAGGTTGCCGAAGGTGAAGGTTCCGAACAGCGCGGGATTGCCTGTTAAGTCTCTTGTCATCAGCATGAAGAACAGAATTGTTAGGCTGGCGAAAACGAATTGTAGTGCGCGGTTTGTCTTAAGCGTTCCGAAGAACATGGCGAACGTGAACATTCCCCACATGAAGAAGTACGCCGCCATGGCAGTCTCGGTTGGAGCGCTTATGCCCGTGAAGCCGAAGCTTGGAAGTACAAGCAGCGCCACGAGAGACCACCAGAAAAGCCCATACGAAGTGAACGCAACCGTGCCGAAGGTGTTGCCCTTCTTGAACTCCATCGCCCCCACGATAACCTGCGCTAGCCCACCGTAAGCTAAGCCCATCGCCAATATCATGGTGTCAAGAGGGAATAAGCCCGCGTTGTGCAGGTTAAGCAGTACAGTTGTCAAGCCAAAGCCAAGTAATCCCAGTGGGGCTGGATTTGCTAATTTTTCAGTCATGCTCTCACGCGTTTTAAGTTGGAAACTGCCTCTTTGTAAAGGCTGAACATATTAAGTTTTTCTAGCGATCAACGCCATTTCCAGACTTTTCTGCCATAGAAAATCTCAGGCAGAATCAGGAAGCCTGAGAAAGAGAACGGGAGAACAACCAGCCAGTCTACAAGAGTCAGCGGCGCAGTCCCAAACAAAGACATATTCGGACCCACAGGAATGTAGGGCACAATAACCGTCAGTATAGCCGACAATAGTACTGCTACAAGCAAGTACTTGTTTGATGTGAAACCAACCTTGAACGCGTTGTGTTTCTCTGAACGGCAGTTCCAGACTATGATTAATTCTTGCAGAGTAGCCTGCACAAAAGCCATTGCCCGAGCCTCTTCAATAGGTCGATGCAGTACATAATACGACACGGCAAATACAACTCCCGTGCCTATGAACTGCGTTACAAAAGTTACCAAAATCGAAGCTATTCTTCCATGCAATATCCCTTCTTTTGGGTCGCGTGGAGGTCTTTTCATGAGATCACCTTCGGGCGGGTCCATGGTCAAGGCAAGGGCTGGACCGCCGTCGGTGACCAAGTTTATCCACAGAATCATGCCTGCGGTGAGAGGTAGTTCCAATCCTAGAAGAGCAAAGCTGCCTATGACAAGCAACTCGTCAAAGTTGGAACGTAACAGGAAGAAAGAGAACTTTCGAACGTTGTCGTAAATGGCCCTTCCACCCTCAACGGCGTTTACAATGGTTGCGAAATTGTCATCCGCCAACACAATGTCCGCGGCTTCTCTCGTGACATCCGTGCCGGTTATCCCCATTGCCACGCCGATGTCTGCTTGCTTAAGCGCGGGCGCATCGTTTACGCCGTCACCTGTCATGGCCACTATTTCGCCCTTTTTCTTCAACGCTTTGACGATTCGAAGCTTGTGTTCAGGCGAAACTCGCGCATAAACTGACACTTCCTCTACAACCTTCTCGAATTCCTCATCATCCAGGCCGTCAAGCTCCATACCGATGAGCACTTTGTCGCTGTGCAGCATTCCCAACTCTTTCGCTATGGCAACCGCGGTCAGTTTGTGGTCTCCTGTTATCATCACGGTCTTTATGCCCGCTTGCCTGCATCTCGCGTTAGCTTCTTTCGCCTCAGGTCTCGGAGGGTCAATCATTCCTGAAAGACCCAGAAACACCAAGTCACTCTCGTAGTCTTCCTCACTAAACTTTTCAATGGCGTCAGGTGGCACATCCTTGTACGCCACGCCGAGCACGCGGAGGGCGTCTTTAGCCATTTGCTCGTTTATTGCTAAAATTTCCTTTTTCTCTTCAGCCGTTAACTTCTTAACTTTTTCATCTTTTAAAATGCGATTGCTACGCTCTAAGAGCATTTCGGGAGCGCCTTTCACGTAGGCAACAAGTTTTCCTTCCGGCGTCTTGTGAACTGTTGTCATGCGTTTTCTTTCTGAAGTGAATGGAACTTCGTGAACGCGAGGATACATTTCTTCTGCATCTTTCTTTGTTATTCCCGCTTTGGTTGCTGCAATGATAAGGGCTCCTTCGGTGGTGTCTCCAAGTACACGTTTGCCGTCATAGTGAGCATTGGCATTTAACGTGTTAGCCCTCAACAGCAATTCAAGTTCAGGATTTTTCTGGGGACTGACAGGGTTGCCATCCACCAGAAACTCGCCTTTCGGCTCGTAGCCAGCGCCCGTAACGTCAAACATTTTGCCGTTGACATGAATCTTGCGTACGGTCATTTCGCCCTTGGTCAGAGTTCCCGTTTTGTCTGAACAGATGACGGTTGTAGCGCCCAAAGTTTCTGCGGAAGTAAGTTTTCTCAAAATCGCGTTGCGCTTAGCAAGTTCCCTAGCACCGAGCGCGAGAGACACTGTCACAATTGCTGGCAAGCCTTCTGGAACCGCTGAAACAGCAAGCGCAATTGATACTTCAAAAGCATCCAACACGCTGGAAATAATGCCACCTGGCTCAACTACGCCGAGAACAAAAATTTCATACAACTCGAGTGCAAAAATCACTGCGGTCAAAGCAACAATTACTATTCCAAGTTTTTTTGCAAAACGCTCAAGCTTCTGCTTTAGAGGACTCTCCTCCGTTTCCATAGTTTGAACCAATTCTGCAATTTTCCCGAATTCCGTCTTCATTCCTGTAGCTGTGATTACAGCCTTGCCTCTGCCATAGGTCATATGGGTGGCCATGAAAACAGAATTCTTCCGGTCTGCGATGGGCGTGTCCTCTTTGACGGCACTCACGCCCTTCGTAACATCCGTCGACTCCCCTGTCAAAACAGCTTCGTCAGCCTTCAAGTCGACAGTTTCTATAAGCCTGCCATCCGCGGGAACCCGGTCACCCGCCTCAAGGAAAACAATGTCCCCCGGAACTATTTCGCGGGCATCTACTACTGTTTCATCACCATTTCGCATAACACGCGCTTTAGGAGCGGTTAGCTTTTTCATGGCTTCCATGGCTTTTTCTGACCGATACTCCTGAACGAAACCAACAACTGAGTTGAGAATCACGATGACGGCGATAGTAACAGCGTCAATTGTTTCGCCGATCAGAAAAGAAATCACCGTGGCTGCTATAAGCATGAGCACGAAGACATCTTTGAACTGGCGGAGAAAAATCTGAAGCGGAGTTACTCCTTTCTTTTCTTTAAGCTCGTTGTACCCGAACTCGTCCAGCCTGCGTTTCGCTTCTTCGCTGCTTAATCCTTGTTGATCAACCTTTAATTCGCTAAGGACTTGCTCAGGTTTCTTGCTGTGCCACGCGTCAGCCATAGCAACCGACCAGTTCCAACCAATTCAATTTCAATTTGAAATTCCTTTCCTTTCGGTGAGGACAAGTTAGCTCCCTTATTTTAGGAAAATAGGTTATAATACTTTCCCTTCAGGCTTCAATAAAACAAAGGCTAATAAACAACTTCAAACAAAACGCACTCAATTTAAAGCAAGAAAAAACTGAAAAAACGGCAAGGTAAAAAAAATGCTTGAAACATTTGAACCATGGCTAATAGCCCCAATAGCCTCGTTAATCTCAATTCTAGTAGGCTTATACTTCTACCGTTACGTTGAAAAACAAGACAGCGGAACCGACAGAATGCGGGAAATCTCTGACGCCATCAGACTGGGCGCTCGTGCCTTCCTGAAACGGGAGTACACCGTGCTATTCATGTTTGTCGGCGTCGTAGCCGTGCTACTGCTGATCTTTCTGCCAGCCCCAATTTGGACTGGTTACCCACTGAAAAACATCACAACAGCACTGTCGTACATTTTTGGCTCCACATTCTCCGCGCTGGCTGGATTCCTCGGCTTAACAGTTGCAACCAAAGCAAACGCCAAAGTCGCAAACGGCGCACAACAAGGCTTGAACAAAGCTTTCCCAATCGGCTTCCGAGGCGGCGCAGTGATGGGCTTCGCCGTTGTTGGAATCGGCTTGCTCGGCGTAAGCATAGTCTACGCAATCGTTGGATTATCGCCGGCAGAAGAAGTCCCAGCAATACTGGCTTACAGCTTCGGCGCCAGCTCTCTTGCACTCTTCGCCAAAGCAGGCGGCGGAATCTACACCAAAACCGCAGACATCAGCGCTGACCTCGTAGGCAAAGTGGAACTTGACCTGCCCGAAGATGACCCTCGAAACCCCGCGGTCATAGCTGATAACGTGGGCGACAACGTGGGCGACGTAGCTGGAATGGGCGCAGACTTGTTTGACTCTTACGTTGCAAGCATCGTGGCTGTTATGATACTTGGCGCAGCTCTTTCAATCGGCGGAGGCACTTTGTACATTCAGATTCCATTAGTGTTCGCTGGCGTAGGCATATTCGCTTCAATTATCGGCTCCTTCACCGTGCGAGTCGGCAAAAAAGGCAACCCAGGATACGCGCTTAACATGGGCACTTACATAACCTGCGCTATTTTCGGCGTCCTAACCGCAATTGCCACTTATTACCTTGGTTATCCTTGGGAAGTATGGGGCGCCGCCGCCATAGGATTGACTGCAGGCGTCATAATAGGCGTGACAACCGACTACTTCACATCCGAAGACAAAGCCCCTGTGATTAAAACAGCCGAAGCCTCAAAAAGCGGTCCAGCCATAAACATAATCACCGGCTTCTCCTACGGGCTCAGAAGCATAATCCTCCCACTGATAGGAATCGGCATCGCAGCGGCTATCTCGTACAAGCTGCTGGAACCTTTAGGCGGCGTTTCTTACGGCGTATTCGGAATCTCGATAGCTGCGGTCGGCATGCTCTCAATCGTAGGCTTAACAGTTTCCAACGACGCCTACGGCCCAATCGTTGACAACGCCAAAGGCGTAGCGGAGCAGTCAGGACTCAGCGAAGAAGTCATCGCCATCACAGATCAGCTTGACGCCGCAGGAAACACGGCAAAAGCGATAACCAAAGGCTTCGCAATCGGCGCTGCAGGCTTAACCGTGATTTCACTGCTGGCTGCTTTCCAAGAAATCGCTTCAAAATCTGGACCCACTCCCGTCTTCGACATCATGGACCCACTCGTCTTGATGGGCGCACTCATAGGCGTCGCGATTCCCGCAGTATTCTCCGCAATGCTGATGCTAGGCGTAGGCAAAAACGCAGAAAGAATGATCGCTGAAATCAGAAGACAATTCAAAGAAATCCCCGGACTTAAAGAAGGAAAAACAGGCGTTAAGCCAGACTACGCCAGATGCGTGGACATAGCCACAGTAGGCGCCATCCGCGAGCTGATGCCAGCAAGCATATTCATAATCATAGCCACACTGATCGTAGGCTTCATCGGCGGAATCCAAGCGTTAGGCGGCTTTCTGGCAGGCGCAATCCTGTCAAGCCTGTTGCTGGCGCTGCTTATGTCAAACGCAGGCGGCTTATGGGACAACGCTAAGAAGCTGATTGAAACAGGCGTTCACGGCGGAAAAGGCTCCGAAGCACACAAAGCCGCAGTTGTTGGCGACACCGTTGGCGATCCGTTCAAGGACACTGCTGGACCTTCGCTGAACACGATGATTACGGTGATGTCGCTGGTTGCTTCATTGTTCGCCGCGCTAATCGTTCAGTATAACCTAATCGGCTGGCTGCAAAGCATAGGTATAATACCTTAACTTCACTCCATTTTCTTTTTTGAAACCTGAGCGATTTTCATGAACTATTGAGATTACTGACAAACCGAAAATTTTAATTTAACATTTGCCTAGTTTTTCTAAATACTCTATAAACTCTTTCAACTCTTCTTTATCCATATTAACCAACGAGTTACGTTCCGATTTAATGTATTTACGAAGGGAATCCAAGCATTCTTTAGCTTTTACATCCTGCTTGACGGTTTGCACTTGATCCCGTTCTATTTTTATTCTGTAAAGTGTTGCCAAAAAAGTAGCAAAAACAACCAGAGTATTGCTAACTATGACGATGAGTTCGATATCCATCACTCTTCTCCCTCATTTTATGCTAGTTTCATTTTGTATCCTTTAGTTTGTGGAACTAAATAAAACCTAACTCGTATTTCATTCTAACAGGAAACTGACTAAAAATTTATTTGCAAATTCCTACGAATAAACACGGAAGAAGTGCGTGTATGAAAGTCTCGTTTATTAGCGCAAGTCCCAACAAAGGCATTGATGAGCGGGAAGGAAGAAAATCCGTCACCGCGTTTCCGCCCTTGAGCATACTGTATTTAGCGGCGGTTCTTGAAGAAATGAACGTTGAAGTCTCAGTGTTAGACCAGCCGGCTCTAGGCTTAACAGTGGAAGAGACCGCGCATTGGGTGGAGAAAGAAGATCCTGATGTTCTCGGCTTCTCGACCCTTACAAGTTCAGGTCAGACCGCCGCATTGATAAGTAACAAAGTGAAAGAGAAAAACCCGAATGTCACCACGGTTTTCGGTAACCACCACGCCACATTCAACGCGGAACGAATTCTCACGAAATACCCTTCCGTTGACGTAGTTGCCCGAGGAGAAGGCGAACGAACCATTGCGGAACTGGCAAACTGCCTGGAAAACGGGGGAGACCTAAAAGAGATTCGGGGGATCAACTTCAGGAATGAAGGAAAAATAGTTGCAACGCCCGATCAGCATTTAATTCAGGATTTAGATTCTCTGCCTTTTCCAGACCGCAAAATGATTGACGCAGACTACCACTGCGTAATAGCAGGAGCGAACATTGCACCGAAAAAATTCACGAGCATCGTTACTTCTCGCGGCTGCTTTTACAACTGCCGATTCTGCAGCTGCACGGAAATTGCGAAGAACAGGTGGCGACCAAGATCGGCTGAAAATACTCTGAAGGAACTGCAGTTTTTAGCAGGCGAAGGGTACAAGCAGCTCATTTTTGTGGATGACGCTTTCACCATGAATCCGAAGAGAGTTATAGAGATTTGTAGGGGTATAAGAAAGGAGAAACTTGACTTAGAGTGGATATGTGAAGGAAGAGTTGACATCTGCTCCTATGCTATGCTGCGTGAAATGGTGGATGCAGGCTGCAGGGTTCTCTATTTGGGCATCGAAAACGCCAACCAGCGAATCCTGGATTACTACAATAAGAGAATTACTCCTGAGCAGTCAGAAAAAGCCGTGAGGACAGCCAAGAAAGCTGGAGTGGACGTTGTCGCTGGGTCTTTCGTAATTGGGGCTCCAGATGAAACTCGAGAGGAGATGTGGAATACAATAAGATTTGCTCAGCGGGTTCCCATAGACATTCCTCAATTTAACATACTCGGCGCTCATCCTGGAAATGACATTTGGAATGAGCTTGTAGCTCAAGGCTTCATAGACCCAGAGAAATGGTGGGAGAAAGGCGTTGCCGTTTCCGAAATACACCCGTACGCGAAGGTTTCCCGTGACGAAATCATGCAAATCATGCATAACGCTTTTTTCCAGCATGTGTGCCGCCCAAGCTTTTTAGTGAAGCAGTTTGCGGAGACGTTGAAAAGCGCGTATCGTATTGACGTTTTTGTGAGCAACCTAAGCAGACTAAACGAAATCAGAGAAGCAGCAAACAGTGTAGCCTAACGAGTTAAGACATGATAAAGGGTTTATAAGGAGCGCTCGTAACAAATTAGTTTGTAGCAGGGAGATTTTTCATGAAGTTCGAAACTTACGTGAAGGAAATTATACCGCGCACCCACAACGTGACCAGCTTCAGGTTTCCGCGACCAGACGAGCTATATTATAAGCCTGGGCAATTTCTTTTTGTTACTTTAAAGGCTGACGGGAAGGAGTTAAAGAAGCACTTCAGCTTCTCCAGTAGCCCAACAGAGAAAGCGCACATAGAATTCACAAAGAAACTTTCGGACAGCGACTTCTCCGCTGCCCTAAAGGCGCTTAAAAAAGGCGACTGGGCGAGAATAGACGCGCCGTACGGGGAATTCACGTTCGAAGGCGAGTACAGACGAATAGGTTTACTCGGAGGAGGAATCGGTATAACGCCGTTTATGGGCATATGCAAATACTGCACTGACATGCGCTTGGATACGAACGTTACGTTGCTTTACGGCAACCGCACTGAAAGCGACATCGCGTTCAGAAAGGAGTTTGAAGCACTGCAGGAACAGAATGAGCATCTGAAGGTGGTGTTTACGCTGAACGAGGCTGACAGCAATTGGAAGGGTGCCACAGGCTTCATAACTGCGGACATGATAAAAAAAGAGATACCGGATTACAAGGACACGGTGTTTTACACGTGTGGTCCTCCAGCAATGGTGGAGATCATGGGAAAACTTATCGAACAACTGGAATTGCCCAAGACACAGCTGAAACGGGAGTACTTCACAGGCTACACATAACCAGAAAGAGTCAGCTATTTCTGTTGCTTTCTTTTCAGCATGTTCTCGATAACAGGGCGCAGCTTAGCGTTTTCTGCTTTAATCTTTTCCTTGCCCAAAGCCTTCCTCTGAGCGTCTATCTCACGGATTAGCTCGGCGTAATGTACGCCTTCCGCCGCTGAAACGTATTCCACGCGGAACCTTTCTGGGCTCATGCCGAGTTTCGTGAGCATTCCTTTCAACGCGTCCGTTCGCGCTTTCATCTTGTAGTTGCCGCTTATGTAGTGGCAGTCGTAGGGCAAATGGCAAGCGCCTACCATGACCATGCCCGCTCCAAGTCTTAACGCCTCAAGGATGAAGTCGCGGTCAACCCTGCCAGAGCACATGACGCGTATCGCCCTTATGGACGGTGGGTATTCGAATCTGCTTGTGCCTGCTAAATCGGCGCCTGCGTAGCTGCACCAGTTGCACAGGAACGCCAAAATCTTGTCCTCAGGATCCTTCTCCAACGCGGCACGCACCTGCGCCAAAATCTGCGCGTCGGTGAAGTGCATCTGTGTTATGGCGTCTTGGGGGCATTCGGCAACGCATGTTCCGCAGCCGTGGCAGCTTGCGGTTATCACCTGCGCAGGCTTGTGCTCCTCAATTCTGATGGCGCCGTAGGGACATTTAGTGGCACATATGCCGCATTTGCCTGTCACGTTTCTACATCTGCTTTCATCGATAACCGAGACTATCGGTTCAATCTTCCACTTTGGTTTAGAAATAACGGTGGCCGCGCGTGAAGCGGCGCCGCTTCCCTGAGAAACGCTGTACGGGATGTCCTTCAGTCCTTGGCAAGCACCAGCGAAGAAAATGCCGTCGGTGGGCGCGTCCAAAGGCTTCAGTTTCGGGTGGCTTTCCATAAAGAAGCCGTCTGCGCCGCGGGTCAGGTTGAGGATTCGGGCGAGTTCGTCTGAGCCTTTCTTGGGTATGGATGCGGTGGCTAACACGACCATCTCGACTTCCACTTCTATGGGCACGCCGAGGTTGGCGTCTTCAGAATGCAGAACCAAATTATGCGTTTTCGGGTCTTCGTCAATGCGGCTGACGCGTCCACGGATGAAGTTTACTCCGCCTTCTCTGGCGCGGTCATAGAACTCTTCATAGCCCTTTCCGGGACTGCGGATGTCCATGTAGAAAACGTAAGCTTCAATGTCTTCCTTGTACTTCTCCTTAAGCTGGACCACGTGTTTCAGCGTGTACATGCAGCAGTAGTTTGAGCAGTACGGGTACTTGTTCTTGTCGCGGGAGCCAACGCACTGGACGAACGCTATTGTATGCGGTTTTTTTCCGTCGGAAGCGCGGATAACTTTGCCGCCTGTTGGACCAGCGGCGAGAATGAGCCTTTCGAACTCCATGCTGGTGATGACGTTCGGATACTTCCCGTAACCCAGCAGCGGCATGTCGTAGGGCAAGTAAACATCATAGCCCGTAGCCACAATTATGGCGCCGACTTCTATGTCAATCTCCTCAGGTTGCTGCTCAAAGTTTATGGCTTCTCTGGCTCCGCAGATGTCCACGCACTTGTAACACTCGATGCAGTAGTCCCTGTTTATTGTGTAGATGAGTGGCACTGCTTGGTCAAACGGAACCGAAATTGCCTTGCGTGTGCCTAGGTTCATGTCCCACTCGTTGGGAAGCTCGATGGGGCAAACGTCCTTGCATTCGCCGCAGCCTGTGCACCTGTCAGCCAGCACGAAACGCGGGTTTTTGCGAATTTTGACTTTGAAGTTGCCCACGTACCCATTCACTTTCACCAGATCCGCGTTCGAGATTATCTCGATGTTCGGGTGCCTTCCAACGTCAACCATCTTGGGACCTTCGATGCAGATGCTGCAGTCAAGGGTTGGAAAAGTCTTGTCCAAGGCAGCCATGTGACCGCCGATGCTTTCACCCTTTTCCAGCAGATAAACCTTGAAGCCCATCTCCGCCAGGTCCAGCGCCGCGTTCATTCCTGCGATGCCGCCGCCCACAACTAGGGCTTTGTTGGTTACGGGAACCTCTATGGTTTGAAGAGGCATCATCAGGCGGGTTTTTGCCACCGCCATGCGTATTGTGTCTTTGGCTCTTTCTGTAGCCTCTTTCGGAGTGCTTGGATGACACCATGAAGCAAATTCGCGGATGTTAGCCATCTCGTAAAGGAATGGGTTTAAACCCGCCTCAGAGACTGTGCGCCTGAACGTTGGTTCATGCATGCGTGGTGAGCAAGCAGCCACGACAACGCGGTTTAGTTTGTATTCTTTTATGCCTTTTCTTATCTCTTCTTGTCCAGGGTCAGCGCAGGTGTAACGGTTCTCCTTGACGTACACGACGTCTGGCAAGGTTTTTGCGTAGTCAACAAGCTCCTTTATGTCCAAAGTGCCCGCGATGTTCAAGCCGCAGTGGCAGATAAAAACGCCTATGCGCAACTCTTCGCCTTCAGGCTGTTTCGGCGCTTCGGGCTGACTCATTTTATCTCCTCCTCAAAAACGAACCGGCGGCACACGGCTTCTTTCGCCTTTTGGGAACCGCGAGCTTTCAACTCTTTAACCGTGTCAAGTGGTGACGTGAGTTTCTCCAGCGCCTTGTTCCATGCTCCTGAGCGGACAGGTGAATGGTGTATCTTGGTTCTTTTAAGCGTCAAAGCCTCGTCAACCGGGCAGACCGCTTTACAAGCGCCGCAGTAGTCACAGAAAAGCTCGTTAACGTAAACCTTATGGTCCTTGTCAGAAAGGTAAAGCGCTCCAGTTATGGGACAAACGTCCAAGCAGTCGGTGCAGTCTTCCGGGCACTGCTTCTGGTCAATGGCGATTTTGCCTTCCATGAATTTCCGCACTCTAATCACGCTTGGAGCACACTTGAACTCGCAAACCCTGCAGGTTGGGCAGTACTCTTTCTGTATGTCAAGGTTGATTTTCACGCGTTTCCTCTGGCTCGGCGTCAAAGACGCAACGTCTTCAACTGGCTTGCCATCGTAGCCTACTCGGGTAATTTTAATCAAGGATAATGGGCAGACATCTTCGCATTCGATGCAGTCCTTTGGGCACTGGCTCGTGTTCACTTTTATGTCGCGGGTTAGTTCTGGAAAGCTCTCCTTGTCGAGCACTGAAAGCGCGTGTTCGCCGTTCAACGTGAGTTTGATGGCGCCGTAGGGACAGGAAACGTCGCATATCCCGCAGAAATTGCATTTCTCCAAGTCAATGTCGATTTTAGCTTTCTTCGCTTTTTGACCCTGACCCTTCGGTTGCTTCTCCAGTTTGATGGCGTCTTTCGGACACGCTAAACTGCATATTTGGCAACCTACACAACGCGCCTTATCTAGTGCTAACATGTAGTGTTTAACGTGTAAAATCCACTCCAGAGATAACGTGTCTGCCGTATCTTTCTTCACGGTTTTTAACGGCATTTATCTAATCACCAACAATAAGGCGCATGCCCTTGATGCCAGATTGTTAGACTTCTCAATGCAGCGTTTTCGATATAAATATTGCTTGTTGATAACATCGTTTTATTCATGAGTTTTCGACCTTTCTGAAGTTTTTTGGAAAATCCTTAAAGCTCATGAACCGATTAATGCTTACGCTAAAACAAGCCTGTTTTGTTACCTTTAGCCTGCAATTTTGCGAAAAACGAACATGCGCTATTTTATTCAATGAAAAAGTTTTAAGTCTATCAAATTGATTAAATATAAACAGTGGAATTAAAGGAGATTCCAAAAAATGAAGCAATCTGACTTAGTTGTTTTTAGCATGATTGTGTTATGCGGTTTATTATTTACGCCTACAGTGTTTGTTAAAGCCGATTCTGAAGGCTACCAAACTACATCGCCAGACGTTCCTGACGATTGGGGATTGGAAACTGAAACAATTGAAACCATCCCCGAGCCTTTAACAATTGTCGCTGTTATCTTATTGTCTTCTGTTGCTATTGCAATTAGCTTCTACTTTTTGCGGAAGCGACCACAAACCGAGAGTCCCAGCGCAGTCAAAACACAAGGAAGCACAACCTCTAACGCTTGATAGAATTGACCTTCTCTTCCTTTTTTCACATTTGCCTGAGAGTTGCTTGCCATCCACCATAAAATGTGTACGCACAAAACTTTAATCGCTTTTCTACAGAACCGTCACGGCAACATAACACTTCAGCACATCAGAGTCTTCAAGAGCAACCACTTGCAAACCAGCATTTTCCAGCAGCGCTCTAAAAGCTTCCAACGAAAACGCCTTCTTCAATCCAGTCACCACGACCGCGGCTCCCTGCTTCGCGTTTCGCTTGATTTCGCTTAGCGTTTCCAAGGGTTTCGGCATGTTCTGAAGCACCGTGAAGGCAAAAACCACGTTGAAGGGGCGGTTCGTGAAGGGCATGTGGTCAGCGTCCGCTTGAACCACCTGAACGTTGCGGAAATCTCGGGCGCGTTCCTTGGCTTGGCGCAATAGCAAGCGGGAAATGTCCACCCCTACAACCGTTTGAGCTTCGGCGGCAACATGGCTGAACAGGAGACCTGTGCCGCATCCAACGTCGAGGACGCTGTTGTGGCGAGCGACGTTTAGGTGTTTTAAGGCGGCTTTGTACTTGACCGCTTGCTCCTCCTCGTACCGCTCCTCGTACATTCGCGCGGTTACGTCGTACCGACGCATGATCTTGCGCTTTTGGTCCCACTTGCTCACGGGCTGAACCTTCAGAAATCTTATGTACGTTGGAACCCTCTAAAATACTTGGCTGAGTAAAGTGCAGAAAGACAAGTTAACGGTTCTCACGAACCCGAAGCTGACGGAAGCCGCGGCGGTAATTGAAAAAGCGTTAGCGCAGAGAGAAACGCTTATCGTGGCGGGAAAATGCAGTGTCCGCTACACAGGACGCGCCAAGTCAACACTTGAACCCGGTGAACGAATGCTAATCATCAAAGAAGACGGTTCGCTTCTTGTTCACCGCCCAGTCGGGTACGAACCCGTCAACTGGCAGCCTTCAGGAAGCGTTTTCCACGTGCAAGCAAAAGCTGACGCAATAGAGGTTCACGCGGTCAGACAGAAACCCCGAGAAAACGTGCGAGTAACCTTTACCAACGTGTTTATGGTTTCAGCCCTAAGCCTCACTGATTCTGGAGAATTCGCGCTTTACGCCAGCGAACAGGACATGCACCGCGCGATTCTGCTGAAGCCGTCGCTTCTGGAGGAGGGTTTCAAACCCATAAGCTACGAGAAGAAAGTGGAGCCTGGCTTCGTGGATGTTTACGGCGTGGACAAGGAAGGCAGGCTTGTGGTTGTTGAGGTTAAAAGGAAAACGGCTGGAAAAGACGCGGTTCTGCAGCTTGCCCGGTACATAGACGCCATAAAAGTTAAGGCGGACCGTGAACTTCGGGGGGTGCTTGTTGCGCCGAGTTTGGGAAAGGATGTGCAGAGGTTGCTGGTGACATTGGGATTGGAGTTTAAGGCGTTAGATCCCAAGAAATGCGCGAAAGTGCTGAAAAGAACTGAGGTCACAAAACTGGAAAAGTTTTTCGAGCAATGAAATCAACGAGGCGCATGAATTCAGCAAAGCCTTAGGGGTAAAAGGAAAGAGATAAACCTTAAATCCATTGTACTTCTCAATTAGGGGTATGTCAGAAGAGCTAGAACGCTACCTTTCCAGTTACATTCAAAGCCGAGTAGGCGTATTCAAGAAGTACCTTTTGGCGGCTTTGGACAACAACGACCACTGCATATGGTACTTGGAATCAACTGAAGGCATGCTTGTGCCGTCATCAGATTTAAAGAACGTCCAGCTCCTAAGAGATGCCCAACTTTTCACTGAAGATGTCAGAATGTCAAGAAACGGACGCAACACCTACAAAATCTACTGCTTGACGGAGTTGGGCATGAAACTGGCTACGGAAATTAAGAAAGAAGGCTTAGAAGGCAACAAAAAAGAAAAATAAAACTAACGCCGCATGCGCCGCCAACAGCCTACCATTTATAAGGTAACCACGTTTTAGGCACGCTCTTTTTAACAAGTTATATAAGCCTCACAATGCTCAATGGGTGGCTATGAGCGCGGTACTTTCACCCTTTGAAACAATAGGACTCTACTCCGTTATTGCAGTAGCTGTGGGCGCATTAGTTTACGCATTAATTTTGAGAAGAGAAGTGCTTAGGGAGAGCACAGGCTCTGGCAAAGTTAAGGACGTTTGGAATGGAATCAAGTCAGGAGCAAACGCCTACTTGAAAACTCAGTTCCGCTCTTTAATCTTGTTCATAGGCGTCTTAGGCGCTTTCCTATACCTCTCGGCGGCGCTTGACCCGTCAATCACAGGCGTCCAAGATATTAACCCGTTTTTCATAATAATCGGCAGAGTCGGCGCGTTTCTGATTGGAGTTTTCTTCTCTGCCATGATTGGCTATATCGGAATGAACATGGCTGTGCAAGGAAACATACGCGTTTCCGAAGCCTCACGTAAAGGCTTCCGAGAAGCATTGCGCATAGCTTACCGCACAGGAACAATCACTGGGATGCTCACCGACGGCCTAGGCCTCTTGGGCGGAACCATAATCTTCCTGATATATGTTGAACATTCACCCGCAGTTCTTCTAGGCTTCGGATTCGGCGGCACGTTGCTGGCGCTATTTATGCGAGTCGGCGGCGGAATCTACACCAAAGCAGCAGACATAGGCGCCGACTTAGTCGGCAAAGTTGAGATTGGAATTCCTGAAGATGACCCTCGGAACGCGGCGGTCGTGGCGGACCTTGTGGGCGACAACGTGGGCGACTGCGCGGGGATGGCAGCGGATATTTTTGAATCCTATGAAGTGACGATGGTTTCGGCGCTTATCTTGGGTTTAGCCATTGCTACACAGGGACCAGTGTTTGAGGCTAAATGGATTGTTTTCCCGCTGTTAGCGCGTGGGATAGGCATCGTGAGCACTGTTATAGGAACATACGCTGTTTCGGTTTGGCCTGAAAGGTGGACGAGAGGCGACGCTTTCAAGGCGATGGATTTGTCATATGACTTGTCAAGTGTGATTTCTGCAGCCAGTTTTCTGCTTCTGTCCATATTCTACGTTAACGACATCAGAGTGTTTTTGGTCACGACGATGGGTATAGTTCTCGCGATAAGTTTCAACAAGGTTGCAAACCACTTCACCAGCCCAAACAAGGGTCCCGTTGATAAAGTGGCGGCGGCAAGCAAGACAGGGTCAGCGACGCTGATTTTGCAGGGTCTCGCATTGGGGTTTGAGAGCACCGTTTGGACGATACTGCTAATCGGACTTACGATTGCGGTTTCGGTTATAATTTGGTTTGGGGCAGGAATACTGTTCGCGTTTTACGGGGTAGCTCTCGCCAGCATCGGCATGCTAACGCAGACGGGAAACAACGTTGCTATGGACACGTTTGGCCCAATAGTGGACAACGCAAACGGCATAGGCGAAATGGCTGGGCTTGAAGGGGAACCGCGGCAGATTCTGGCTGACCTTGACGCTTCGGGAAACACAACCAAGGCAATCACCAAATCCTTAGCCATAGCCTCAGCGGTGCTGGCGGCGGTGTCGCTGTTTTCCGCGTTCACCGAAACCCTGAACGTTAACCTCGACATTGCAGACCCACTGGTTTTCGTGGGGCTTCTAGTCGGCGGTTCACTTCCATTCCTGTTCAGCTTCATATCCATAAGAGCAGTCAGCAGGGCAGCTGGAAAAATCATCGAAGAAGTCAGGAAGCAATTCAAGATTCCAGGAATTATTGAGGGACTGAAGCTTCCAGACTACGCCTCAGTCGTAAGCATATGTACTTCCGCTGCGCAACGGGAACTGGCGAGCTTAGCGATAATCGCGATATTAACTCCCTTGGCAGTTGGGACCCTCTTGGGCGCCGCAGCCTGGGGCGGATTCTTGGCGGGAGTGATATTGACGGGACAGCTGTTAGCCGTGTTCATGGCAAACTCTGGCGGCGCATGGGATAACGCGAAAAAGAAGATAGAAGACGGTTATTACGGAGGCAAATACTCAGAAAGCCACAAGGCATCCGTCGTAGGCGACACGGTAGGCGACCCGCTGAAAGACACGGCTGGACCCGCCTTGAACCCCATGATTAAGGTGATTAACCTAATTTCACTGCTTTTCTCAGGTGTCATACTATCGCTGGGTAACGTGCTCTCAGTCGAAATTCCGAATACGGGAATTCAAATCCCTGTTGTATCGATTGCCCTCTCATTGGTTTTGATAGGCATAATCGGCGCTGCAGTGCTTTACAGCAAGCGTGAAACAAAAGAAGAAGAAAAAGTACGTGACGTCGAAGGACCTGTTCCAAGCGCTATCGTTGCTGAACCTAACCCCGTGGAAGTGAACGCGGATTTCGTTGTGAACGCCACGCTTGACGACTCCAGCACGGGCGGCTCAAAAATAGCATCTGCCGAATACAGCCTTGACGGCGCAACGTGGCGTTCGATGGAACCTGCAGATGGCGCCATGGACGCTCCAATGGAGAAAATAGTGGCGAAGTTATCAGTGGCGAAAGCAGATGTTTACAACCTGAAAGTACACGGCGCTGATGAATTGGGTAACGTTGCTGCTGAAAAGTCCATTGTCCTCGTAGTTTATGATCCTGCTGGTGTTGCAACGGGTGACGGCAGCATAAAGTCCCCTGTTGGAGCTTACACCGCAGAGCCGGCGCTCACAGGAGAAGCAACATTCCGCTTCGAAGCCGAGTACCAGAAAGGTGACACTGTTCCAACAGGTCAAACGGAGTTCACATTCCCCGTCGCAGACATGACCTTTAAGAGCACCAGCTACGATTGGCTTGTCGTCTCAAAGTCAAAAGCACGCTTGAAAGGTACAGGTACAATTAACGGTTCAGGAAAATACGGGTTCCTGCTGATTGTGGTTGACGAAGGCAAGGGTGCTGGAAAATCGAAGAAATTCAGAATGAAAATCTGGGACAAGACAACGGGCAAGACTGCCTACGACAACAATTTAGGTTATCCAGAAAACATTACGCCGACCACTGTGGTTTCAGGCGGCAACGTGGGCGTCCATGTTAAGGCGTGAGAGTCCAGAAAAGTGATAAGGAAGAAACGCCCACTATAGTTTTCAGGAGGCAAAAGCCGACCTTGAATTTGTGGAAGGACATTCCAGCAGGGGACAAGCCGCCCGAACTGTTGAACATGGTTATTGAGGTCATGAGCACTTCCAGAGACAAGTACGAGTACCACATAGACTGGGAAGCCTTGGTGCTGGACAGGATAATTCCCTCATCCGTCGTATTCCCCGTTGAGTACGGTTTCGTTCCTCAAACGTGGTTTGACGATGGTGACCCGTTGGACATAATGGCGCTTAGCTTTGAGCCATTAGAAGTCGGCTGCATAGCAAAAGTCCGAGTCATAGGTGCCTTAATAATTGAGGATGAGGAGGGGCTTGACGCGAAAATCCTCTCGGTGCTTCAGAACGATGCGAGGTTCGAAGGCTACAACGACATAACAGATGTGCACCAGCATCAACTGAAAATGATACAAGAATTCTTTGAGACCTACAAGAGACTGGAGCCGCACAAGTGGGCTAAGACAAGAGAGTGGAAGAACGCCGCGGAAGCCAAGAAAATCGTGACTTACGCCATGGAACTATATCGAGATAGAACAAAACAGCCTTAACGACATAGACCGCCCAAACATAAAAGTTGAAAAAACCGCAATCTTCAGCCGTTTCAGGCTATTTTTTGGTTTAGAGCTTGATTTTCTTTCTCTGAAATCCAGCCTTCCGTTCTTATGTACTCTAGTCCCTTCCTTATGCTCTCACGTGTTGACGCCGTGTTTAGCATGTTTGTTCTTTCTCCCTGTTCTTTCATTTCCGTTTCGAAAACTGCGTTCTGCTGAGCCAGCACTAGAATCGTGTCCATCAGTGAAGTTATGATTTCAAAGCGCGGAACAAGTAGCTGCTTAATTTTTGCCCTGCCCAAAGCGCTCCTAAGCCTTGTGGTGAGACCAACGCTGTTCGCCTCCGAAGGAGGAAGAATGAAGTAACGTTTCTTTGATTCCACCTGATAACAAACCACGTAGAAGGGAACATAAAACAACACCACGTCTTTCAGCTCCGGCTCCTTTTTGACGCCTAGCTTCGCGAAGTTTTCGATGCTGATTTCTCTCAACTTGGCTGTTCTGCCGAGTTGATCAAGTATCCGCTTGGTTTGCTGTTCCAGCGTCTCTATTTCTTGCTGGTGAAGCAGAATTTTCGCGTCGCGGGATGACTCAAGGTCCAGCAGGGGCTGGCGGACTTCTTTAATCTTAGTCTCTAATTCTGACCGTAAATTGAAGATTTCCAGAGACTTTCGCTCTTCCAAATCTCTGAGTGCTTTTTCCGTCTCCTTTAACTCATCTTCGATTCCTGAAAGCTCCTTCTTTGTTTCGTTTGCTTTTTCCTTCCACTTGTCTTCTCCTACAGAATCATCTTTTTCCGCTCTAGTCTTTGCTTCCAGTTTATACCGTTCGATTTTCTCAAGGGCTTGCTCTCGTGACTTTTCAAGTTTCACTTTTCTTTTTTGAACGGGAAGCCGTTGCCTCTCAAAGCTTTTTGTCGACTCAATGATTTGCTGGTCGTATTTTTCTTTGAGTTGGTAAACTTTCGGAGAGGAAAGTTCCTCTTGCGCGTTAATCTTTGCCTTAAATTCTCCCTTGACGGTTTGGACTTTGCCGCGCAACACTTGGATGTAGTGGTTGGTTGCCTTGTTCATGAATTTCATACACCGATGAAGACCGTCAAAGTCCTTTTTGAAAGATGAATAGAGCCCCTCAAGTTCCTTTAAAATAGATGAAATGGTCGATTCCTCTATGATCGGAGAAAGCAGCCCAACGTTAGCAGGTTCATCCTCTACTGCTACTGCCTCGCCGCGGTAAGCTTCAAACTCGCTCAAGAACGCTGGGTCTCTTATCAAGCCGTTTATCACAACTGCCTTTTCTGTCACGGGAGCCTGAAAATAGTTGATGTGGTCAGAGAGGAAGGATGCATGAGTTTCGCGTGTTTTTGAGCCTCTTTTCAAGTTCTCTATGAAAACGTTAACATCTGGAGTTACAGCGTACTGCAGTGTGTGTTTAGACCTGTTCAAGCCATCGAAAATGAGCGTTGTTTCAGACCATGGGAAAAGCCACAGTGGATACCCTACTTTAGCAATGAACGCAATTTTTTCTTCAGGTCGCCTTGAGATGAACCCGCCGCCTTTTCCCCTTTCTATTTCTGCCAAAGAGAAAACCGCGGCTGCTTCCAAGTCGGCGGTGAAGGGTTCCTTACGGTTTTCTGAAAGAATCGAAAATGGTAGAAGAAACTGCTTGTACGCTGAGCCTATGCCTGACATGGGTTTCCCTGATATAATTGCAGGTGGTACATTTTAAGATTTGTCATTAATTCCTGGTACCACCAGAGAAAAAGTCTGTTATCTTCTTTTGGAAAAGCGCGTTCTTCAACAACTCACTCTGCATTATCCAACGCCGCAACGGAATCTCAAACCTGCCGCTTATGAACTTCAAAGATTCACCCAGACTTTTGAAGAGATGCGGCTTCTGGCGCATGGCGTTCCGCACATTCTCTCTCACTTGCCTTACGTCTTAGTAATATCTCACTATCTTTAGCGGTGTTGTTTGTTTCTTGTTTTTTCCATTGTTTGATGGTGTTTCAGACGTTTTGGCAGGTGTTTTTTGGGGATATAGTTGCTTCATTTTTGTTTTCCTCTATTAATTAGTGATTGTTGCACAATATAAGCCTTATTTCACTTTTCCCTATGGGCGTTTTGAATAGGTTTTAATTTCGTACCGTCCTATTCTTTGTTTGGGTGCTTCCATTTGGTTAAGAAGGCAATTCGATTATTTGTGAAGACTCGTAGGGAAAACAAAGGTTCCTATGTTGCATCTGTTCCTCTAAAGAAACTAGAAAAGTTATCTAAAGCTCCTGAAAAATCTAGACGCTGGAGTTTTGAAGATGGCTGGCTGATTCTTGAAGCGTTCTAATCCTAAGACATTATTTAACTTATTACATTCAAGTGATCTTTCTCAACTATAGGTCAACTCCGAAAAGCGCTCTCCGACTTGATAACTACCCTTTGCAGTTCTAAAACCCGAAAAATCCAACTGAATCTATTAAACGAACTGCTCAAACCTAATCCATGAAAGGTACTAGGCCTCATCGGCTCATTTATACTCGATTTTGACGTGGAAATCTGGACGATTAAGCTTATTACAGAACAG
>Ga0315535_1000200_pt1 | contig 40969 bp, 37 predicted proteins | sample SalMarSW160220MG_2_FD_203092 | JGI IMG/M metagenome (GOLD analysis project Ga0315535, IMG submission 203092) | Salt marsh sediment microbial communities from the Plum Island Ecosystem LTER, Massachusetts, United States - Salt Marsh Sediment SW1602-20 ... | reverse complement strand
CTGGACTTTCAGGCCCGTTGCCGACAGCGAAGGGAATATCTACGAAATCCTTTGCATCGGCAACGACGTAACGGAACTCAAAGAGGCGGAAAGAGAGCGGCGTGAGTTGGAGGTACGTTTGCAACGTGCTCAGAAGATGGAGGCAATAGGGACGCTGGCAGGGGGTGTTGCCCATGACCTCAACAACATCCTTGCCGGCCTGGTCAGCTACCCTGAGCTGTTGCTCATGCAGATTCCGGAAGACAGCAAGCTCAGAAAGCCCATTATGACAATACAAAAGTCCGGAGAAAGGGCAGCCGGCATTGTCCAGGATCTCCTCACCCTGGCAAGAAGAGGCGTCGCCGTCACAGAGGTGATCAACCTGAACCAAATCATCTCTGATTATCTCAAGAGCCCGGAATTCGAAAATCTTCGGGAAAATAACCCGTCCGTTGAGGTGAAGACTGATCTGGAAGCTAATCTCCAGAATATCATGGGTTCCCCGGTACATGTCTCTAAGACCATCATGAACCTTGTCTCCAATGCCGCCGAGGCTATGCCAAACGGAGGAAAAATAGTCGTAACCACCAGGAACAGGTACCTGGACACACCTGTCAAAGGCTATGGCCATGTGGAAGAAGGGGAATATGCCGTGTTGAGCGTCTCCGACACGGGCATCGGCATTCCCGAAAAGGACCTGGAAAGAATTTTTGAGCCGTTTTATACCAAGAAAGTGATGGGCAGGAGCGGCACAGGTCTGGGTATGGCGGTGGTATGGGGAAGCATCAAAGACCACAATGGCTATATTGACGTGAAGAGCAAGGAAGGCAAGGGCTCCACCTTCACTCTTTACTTCCCCATCACCCGTCGTCGATCTGCCGGTGAAAAGGGAAAAATTCCTATCCGGGATTACCAGGGCAAGGGAGAGACCATTCTCGTAGTGGATGATATGCAGGATCAGAGAGACGTGGCATCCGGTATTCTGGCGAAGCTGGGCTATGAAGTCAACTGCGTCCCGAGCGGTGAGAAGGCGATCGAGTGGCTGAAAGCACATACCGCGGACCTGGTCGTCCTGGATATGATCATGAGTCCGGGCATAGATGGGCTCGAGACCTACAGGGAGATCGTGAAATTGCACCCGGGACAGAAGGCGATTATCGCGAGCGGGTTTTCAGAATCGGACCGGGTAAAAGAAGCCCAGCGTCTTGGGGCAGGAGCCTACGTAAAAAAGCCATACCTCATGGAAAATATCGGCACGGCTGTAAAGAACGAACTGGACCGGCAAACACGTGCCCCTCTTTAGTTCACCTTCCGATTTTGGTACACTTTCAGGCAGGTGGGTACGCCATCCGCGGCCTGCTACCATTTGGCAAGCTCTCTGTCCACGCTCTCAAGATTCTGCAATACCTTGTCGCGGGAAGGAGATAGAGGGAACTTATCCAGTAAATGTTGCAGGATATCGTGTGACTGCCGGAGGTACTCCTTTTTCTCCAGGGAACTCCCTGCTGTTCTTGCACGCAGGAAGAGAGCGGCAGCCTTTTTTCTCTCATGGTTGATATATTTTTCTCTTGCTTCAAGCTCGATCGACGCGATCTCATCTCCCTGCATCTTTTCTGATTTCAGTTCCTCCAGCATGCTCAGGGCCTCATCGTATTTTTCCTGTTCCATCAAACCCCGGATCTGTTCAAGTGCCTTTTTTTCGCGCCCCGAGTATGCTTCCTTCGCTTTTTCGACGCGCTCCAGGGTCCGGTCAATAGCGTCGAGATCAGAAGGGGAAAGAGTCATGTCTTGGCGTTTCTGGAGCAACAACCTCGTGGCCTGGTCGAAGGCATGTGCCTGCAGCTGCTCTTCAACCATGCCGAGGACCTTAGGAAGGGAAATATGATTCTCTTCCTGTGGCTTCAGGGGTACCTGAAGCTCCTGTTTCAGGTTGTTGAGCAATGCTGTCCTGTCATCCATCAGGTCGCTCACTTTTTCAAACCGCAGCATGGCAGCATCCTCCTGTCCAAGACGGGAATACCACGTAGCCATCTTGCTGTCCAGGATGATAAGATCGGGACCCTGTTCCAGTTCACGGGCTGCGCGTTCGCCGGCTTCAATGGCTTCTTTGAGCAGCCCCTGATTCGCCAGGGAGCAGGCAAATATCAGGTTTACCTCGGGCGTCATCGCACTGGGCCCGAATTGTCCTTTGAGTTCAAGCACGCCATTGATCACTCCCCGTGAGTCTCCGGACAAATAGAGGCTCACGATCTTGTCCCGCTTCCGGGAGAAAGCGTCCATCGTGCTCTTTTCGTGGGATTCAACTTCATTTCCACCGCCCTGGAAGGCCGTTTCCACGCGTCCCAGCCTGAGATACAACCTGGCGATGAGTTGGCGATACCCGGTTTCCCCCGTTGATGGGGAGGCGTCTTGCAGGAGCTTGTAGATCTCAAGAAGCGCCTTTGCTCCAGGACGATCCGCCTCGGAGATACTGTTTTCCTGCAGTCTCTTCTGGAGGGATACTATTTTCTCGGTAAGCTCTTCCTGGCTGATTAGCGGGCGAAACGCGGGTTCGGGGCCTATGGAAACCGGTGCTCTTCGGCCGGGAAATTGAGCGCAGCCGGCTATCACCAGGATGAGCATCCCGACTACCAATCTGGAATAATTTTTTCTCATCTATCTAGTCCTTGTCTCTTTATTTTTTGCGCAGAAATAAGCCTGGAGGGTTTGAATTCTCTCTTAAGCTGATACGTACCCCCTGACGGGTCGGCAGGTACACACAAGAACGAAACTGGATTGTCGTTGTCCGCTGTTTTCTGCAGATCAGCCTGCAATCCGGTCAAAGCCGAGACCGGGACCGGCTGAAGGCCTTGGGGACAGTCAGGCACGCCGCCTGAAGCATTCATCTTGAGGGTTTCGAAATCAACTGCTTGCCGGTATTGAGGGCTTTTCGCAATTGCGTTCACGGTGTCTATCCAGAGAGGCAGGGCGCCGGAGGAGCCATAAATGGTAAAATGTCTCCCTTGCATGGACCGGTTGTCATCATAGCCCACATAACTGGCTACTACATAGCCTTTTTTGAGCTCCAGTTCTCCCGTGGGATTGTCAGATCCGGGGATGAATCCCACAAAACTTGAGTTTGTAAACCGATTTGCCGTGCCTGTTTTTCCGTAGGCGGGGAGAGGGGTATTCTCTACGCGTACGGCTTCCCGTGCTTTTCGCCCGGTTCCAATCTCTATCACCTTTCTCAAGATCTCCTGCACAGACTCTGCCGACTGACGAGAAACAACCGTCTCAGGTTTTTGTTTGTAGGCCCAGATGGTTTCCCCGTCACGGTCCACAATTTTTGTGATGATGGGCACCAGTTGCTCGTTCCCGCTGCTATCCGACAAAGGGAAGCTCTTTCCCGTCATGATGGCCTGGTATGCCTCTGCGGCTTCAAGTATGCTGATCGCATTGGCACCGAGCGGAAAGGAAAGAACAGGATCCAGGTGGGTTGAAATGCCCATTTCTTTTGCCAGGTTGACCACATAGGTGAGGTTGACAAGGGTCCTGAAATCCCGGATCCAGAAAAGGACATCCAGGTCATAGCGATTTCGGGTGAGGAGGTTCTTGTAATCTCGCGTCAAGTTGTCCTGCAGTTCATTGATCATCGCTGAGGGGAGCAGGTCGTCAATCCATATTTCATCGACGTTCGGAACCGAATCAATACCCGTGATCTGATCCGGCTCAACCGGCAGGAGGACTACATTCCCGAGCCCCTCGGGGTCTTCCGTATAAACCATTTTGGTGCTGCTGCCGTCATTCTGCAACGTCCAATAGAAATGGCGCAGCATGATCAGTTTCTTTGTGGGTGATATATTTCCTCCAGGGTCCTGTAGGGCCGTTATCAAGTCTGCCCAGTGTCTTTTCATGATAAGATCAAGCCGACTGAGCCTGCTGAAATCATGCCGGAGAATTTCGCTTCTCCCCGCGCCAAGCTGCGCCCTCGCCTCGAGGGGTATGTTGTAGTGGAGACGATTCAGGGTCTTGAGCATACCTTCTTTTCCACTGAAGATGATGTCGGGTTCCAGGTCCTTCTTTGCCTGTTCAAAGGCCGCCTCGAGAAGTGCATCGCGGTCGACCACAACCCCATTCTTATCCCTGATCCGTCTCTTATACTCCAGGTAGCTCTCATCTTGCTTCCGGTCCAACCCGAGAAGATGCACAACATCTCGAAACTCGCTCATATTCAGATGGTCGGTTAAATGATAAAGCAGCCAGACCGTCGCCAGGTTTTCGGACTTAGCACCTGCCCACGCCATGGACACGGTTTGACTCTCCGGCTCATGATCGGGTCTCGGACAATAGTAGGTGTTTTCAAATGGGAAGAGGTCCCGTACGTTCATAAGAGGATCGAGCGGACTCCATTTGAGCTGCATGGCGGCAGTGTAGACTATCGGTTTGAAAATTGATCCCAGTTGGCGCTTCGCGTCGACGGCCCGATTGAAATACCGATTTGAGAACCCGCCCACCATGGCCTTTATCATGCCTTCGTGGAGTACCACGACGCCGCCCTCGAGTTCGGGAAACACCGCAAGCCGCAGCTCGCGCTCTTCCGCAGGTCCCCCGGTCGAGATCCATTCCACGGCAACCAGGTCGCCTTTATGGAAGGACGTGAGGAAAGACGGCACCTGGGAACCGCTGAACTGGGCCTGTTCCCCATGTTTCCATTTCAGCCAGGCTTCTGCCACGGATTTTATTCCCTCGTAGTTGATGATGCCTCCGCCGTTTTTCCAGCTCACAATGATCGTGCGGCGAGGATCGCGGGCATCGATATGTGTGATTCTGGCAAGAAAGGGGAGGTTGCCATCGGGGTCGACACCCAGAATTCCGAGTTTTTTCAATTTCAGGTATCCCTTCTGCCGTTCCTGCTGATCGTATCCGGTCAGTTGCACGTCAAGTCCGGGAAGGTGACGCCGAAGGCTTTCCGACGCTGCGGACTGCATTTCTTTGTTAATTGACGTATAAACCTTGATGCCCGACGTTGCGATATTATCAATCCCCTGATCGCTCAAGATCTTTTTGAAGAAAGGTGACTCCAGCTGATCCCGCACATAGTCGAGGATGACGTTCAGGCGATAGGTGATTTTTCCCTCATTGAACGGGACCGCTTGCGCTTTTGCCCGCCGGTACTGATCTTCGGTGATAAAATGCATATTGAACATGTTCTTAAGAACGTAATTTTTCCTCAGGTTGGCAAGCCTGACGGCTTCCTGCCTCTCGGCGTCGGTCTTCTGGATGAAGGGATTGTAGCGATTCGGCGACTTGACTGAGCCGGCGATAAAAGCAGCTTCCACCAGGTCAAGGTCTTTTGCGTCCTTGTCAAAAAAATACTGGGCCGCCACTTGAAGCCCCTTGCCGAATCCGGTGACAAAGAACTGGTTCGCATACATTTCCAGAATTTCCCGCTTCGTATATCGTTTTTCCAGCAAGAAGGCCTGGATGAGTTCTCTCAGCTTTGCCTTGTACGATCTTTTTTCCCGCTTGAAGATATTTTTTGCCGTCTGCTGGGTCAGAGTGCTCCCGCCCTGAACGACTTTTCCCGCCTTCAGATTCGCGATCAGGGCACGCAGGATTCCCTTGATTTCGAAACCCCTATGCGAAAAAAAATCGTGGTCTTCTGCGGCAACAATGCCTTTTATAAAGTCCTTCGGTATATAGGAGTATGGTACATACTGGCGGTGGGTTGTTTTGAAAAACACGCCGATCGGGGTTTGCCCGTCATCGTAAAAGACAGGACTTTCAGACGCAATGACCCCCTGAATAGCCCCTTTCTGAATTCGCTTCGCCGTTTCCCTGGTGATCTGGTAATAAAACGCCAGGAGGAACAAGGCCGGGATGACGACCAGGAACAGAAAGGCACCGAGCAGTATTCTTTTCCGTTTAAGCTTCATACCGTTTTGCGAGATCCCCTGACAGGAGTTTCCTGCGTATCACTTGCTTGATGTCCAGGCCTTTCATTTTCAGACCTTTCCGGCCGTATTTCATATTAGCTTCAATGACATGCCACCTGTTGTCGAAACGAATGAGGTCCATGCCCACATCATCAAATCTACATTTTCGGGCGGCTTCCTTTGCGACCGCTACGGCTTCCGGCGGCACGTCGTCAAAACTGATCCTGCCTCCTTGAAACAGATTAGCGCGGAAATTCTCGGGGGTCCTGATTCGCCAGTAGGCAAGGACCGGATCGTAGTTGACCAGGATGACCCTGAGGTCCTTTTCATGGGGCAAATATTCCTGAATATATGCAATCTTCGCTCTGTCGAGGTACCCTGTCAGCGAGTCATTGTCCTGGATCAGAAACACACCTCTTCCCTGGGAGGAACGCCGGGGGATCTTGCCCACAAAAGGAAAGATAAAATCTTTTATTATATCACTATGATGCAGCGGATAATAAAATTTTGTCCTCGGATGGGTTATCTGCTGCAAGTAGAAAAGGGTGGTCTGCATAATCTTTTCATCGGCAAAGAGATAAGTCTCAAGACTGGGAAAGGTCATTTTCTTCATGGTATTGAAGAACTGCGCGTAACCGGCCGTGGGAAACAGGATGAGATCAGCCTGATGGATCAAATCCCTTTCAGCCCTGGTATACTCCAGAAAATTGGGCTTCACTCCCAGGGTCAGAACCTCCGGAACACCCAACAGGCGGCTGCCGAGGGCAATGAATTGTTTCTGCACGGGCATCAGAATGTCAAACCTTCAGCCAACGCCTTACCCGATCTGCTTGAGCACGTATTTTATCAAATATGTCAGGTAAATGTAAGGTCTTCAGCTGGCGGTCTTCCATGATGATTCTCCCGTTTATGATTGTGTGACTCACGTCATTTCCCTTTGCGGCGTATACAATATGAGAATAGGGATTATAAAGCGGTGTGAGATGAGGTTTATTAATATCAAGGATAATGATATCCGCTTTCTTGCCCTTTTCCAGTGAGCCGATCTCCCGTTCAAATCCCAGTGCTCTCGCACCCTCAATGGTCCCCATCCGGAGCACGGTGACCGCGTCCATGACCGTGGTATCCATACACTGAACTTTGTGCAGTTTTGCCGCCGTGTCCATTTCCGCGAACAGGTCCAGATTGTTATTGGAAGCGCAACCGTCGGTACCGAGTCCCACGCTGATTCCGAGGGCGATCATCTCCGGCACCGGCGCTACACCTGAAGCCAGTTTCATATTGCTTTCCGGGTTGTGAATTACCTTCACACCGTTATCGCGAATCAACTCCATGTCCTGCCGTCCCACGTGAACACAATGATCCGCGATAAGGTGCGGCCCGAGCATCCCGAGAGATTCCAGGTGCCCAAAGGGAGTCTTCCCGTATTTTTCCCGGACTTCCCTTATCTCGCTGAGCGTTTCAGCGACGTGGATAACAAGGGGTACATCATGGCTGCGGGCCAGATCATTGCAGGCAGCCAGAAGATCCGGGCCGCAGGTAAACAAGGAGTGGGGCTCCACCGCGACGGACACGAGCGGATCATCACGCCACGTACGGATGAGTTCTTCCGTGTACTGGAGGCCTTTTTTCATGGACCCGTAATTGGGAGAATCGAAGTCGTAGAGGACTTCGCCCACGATGCAGCGCATCCCGGCGACCCGGGCGGCGCGCGCAACTTCTTGTTCAAAGAGGTACATATCACAGAAAGTCGTGGTACCGGCCATGATCATCTCAGCACACGCAAGGAGGGTTCCGGCGGAGACGAAGTCACCGTCCATGCGACTCTCGACGGGAAAGATATACTGATTCAGCCAGTCCATGAGCGGAAGATCATCCGCCAGGCCTCTGAAAAGACTCATGGCTGCATGGGTGTGGCCGTTGATCAAACCGGGCAGGATGATTCCGCCCTGCGCGTCGATGACTTTCCTTGCACGGAGGGACGGGTCTCTATCAGTTCCCACAAGTGAAATGGTGTCACCCGTAATACCCAGGGCCCCGTTTTCATAGACGTCGTTTCCCTGGTTCATGGTCAGAATGGTGCCGTTCACCAGCACGATATCGAATTCTTCCATCCTTTTTCACTTTCCTATCAAACCCTCGCCTGTCCAATGCTCAGGGCAAGGTCAGGTTGGAGACTATGGCCTGCAACAAGCGCGAGAGTCTTGGAGCGGCCTTCTCTGCCGCCTTGATAACCTGTTCCACCGATGTCGTTTCCATGCAATCGGGGCGGTTGATATTGGTGACAGCCACAATTGCCATGATCTTCATGCCGCAATGGACTCCCACAATTGCCTCGGATACCGTCGACATGCCTACGGCATCACCTCCTGCCAGTTTCAGGAACCTGGTTTCTGCGGGAGTTTCCAGGCTCGGTCCGAGAATGCCGACATACACTCCTTCGCGCAGCTGGATGCTCGACTGCAGCGCCTGGTCCCGGGCTAGGCGCAACAATTCCTCCTGATATACCTTGCTCATATCAGGGAACCTGGGACCGAAATCATCCAGGTTTGGCCCCACAAGAGGGTTCCTTCCGGTGAGGTTGATATGGTCTGTGACCAGCATCAAATCGCCGGCATTGAACCGGGGATTCAATCCTCCAGCGGCACTGCTTATGAAAAGGTGACTGATCCCCAAAGCAGCCATGACCCGCACCGGAAAGGTGACTGTATCGGGACTGTACCCTTCGTACAGATGGAACCGTCCCTGCATGGCAATGACCGGTTTGCCTGATAACATCCCCGCAATGAGAACCCCTCGATGACTCTCTGTCGTAGTTTTCGGAAAGTGGGGGATCTCCTGATAGGGGATCCGGGTTTTTTCTTCAATGGCTGCGGTAAGTTCTTCCAGTCCCGTGCCGGTGATCAGGGCTATCTTCGGCTCTTCTTTCACCACAGAGCGCAAGTATGCAGCCGCCTCTCTTATCTTTTCCCGCATTGGCCGTGTCCTTCCTGTAGGTCTTACTGATCTCCCTTGCTTGCCCTTTCCCTTAAGCCACTTCAACGAAAAAGTCAACCGGCTGGAAGATTGAAAAACTCTTGACACCTTTTTCGTCAGCCAATAGTGTTCAGGGCGGAAGAAAAGGCTTTCTTTCTGAGCACTATGATTCATCGGCGGCGCACTATCAACACGGGTATATCAGAGGATGAGAAAAATGAAAAACGGCGATTCCAAAGGCCAACAGACGCTTATTGAGAAAGTCCTGAACAAAGGAATTTGCGTGAAGTGCGGGGCGTGCGTGGGGCTGTGTCCTTATTTCAGTTACTGGGACGGAGAGGTTATCGCCCTTGATGCCTGTCAGGCCGAAACGTGGAGGTGCCTCCAGTACTGCCCCCGCGCCGACTATGAAGGCACCGCCCTGCGGGACAGTGGTACCCAAGAGAAGGGAACCATAGGCCCGGTCAGGGAAATATGGGCGGCGAGGACCGCAGATGAGCAGAGCCGAGAACTGGGGCAGTATGGAGGAGTGGCGTCTTCCCTCCTGATTTTCGCCATGAAAAAGAATTTCATACGCTCTGCCGTAGTCACCGATTCCGGAAATGCAGGGCCTTCACCATCCGGTAGGCTGGTCAAATCCCCATCCGAGATTCTTGAATGTTCCGGTTCCCGGTATGTCGCCGCTGGAAGCCTTGCGATCCTGAACCAGGCCGTCGACAGAGGTGAAGACCGGATTGGCGTGGTAGGACTGCCATGCCAGATGGAAGCCCTGGAACGTATGGCCAGATCCAGTTCGGATGCGGCGGAGAGAACAAAGCGAGTGAAACTCAAGATCGGGCTTTTCTGCACCTGGGCCCTTGACCACCGCCTGCTCAAGAGATTTCTGGAAGCCAGATATATAGAGGGGCCGGTCAGGAAATTCGATATTCCACCCCCACCAGCTGAGACGTTCATGCTCCTGACACAGAGCGGTTGGGTTCACATCCCGCTCGGCGAGGTCCGAAACCTGATACAGAAAGGATGCGGCCTTTGCGCCGACATGACTGCCGAATGGGCTGATATTTCAGTGGGCGCCGTGGAGGGGCGGAACAATTGGAACACCGTTATTATCCGGACAAAAACCGGGGAGAAGCTGTTTAAGGAGGCGGTCGATGAAGGTGCAATCGAGATTGAAGAACTTCATCGAGAAAACCTGGACCACTTGACAAAAGCGGCCTCAAACAAGCGGAAACGTGCTGAAACCGCCCGAAGAAATGAGCACGAGGGACATGATGAAGGAGATAAGTAACAGAAAAAGTACTATGAGCGACTTGATACGAGACCTTGCCAATCCTGAAAACCTGCCTGACAGAACTGAAAATGTCACCGTCATCCATACCCACATTTCAATTGTCTTCGTGGGTGATGCATTCGTGTACAAGGTAAAAAAGCCGGTCAACTTCGGATTCCTTGACTTTTCCACTCTGAAGAAACGACAGCACTTCTGCCATAAGGAGGTGGTGCTCAACAGGAGGCTCGCAAAGAATCTCTACCTTGGCGTCTTGCCTGTTCATTTCGACGGCAGGAGACATGTGCTGGGATCCGGCAAGGGGGATATCGTTGAATACGCTGTGAAAATGAAAAGAATCCCCGAGGACAGGCTCATGGACCACGTATTTGATCGTGGTAAGCTGGATGGGCAATCCCTGATGAATGTCGCCGCCGTCCTTGCACGGTTTCACGCCAGCGCGGAGACCTCTCCCAGGATCGCAGAGTACGGCAGGGCTGAACGGTTCAAGATCAATACCGATGAAAATTTTGAACAGGTCGATAAGTACCAGGGCATAACCGTCGAGAAAGAGGCATTCCGTGCAATCAGGAAATGGACCGATCTTTTCTATACGAGTTTTCATGAGCTTTTTTCCCGGCGTATCTCACAGGGGCGCGTCCGGGACTGTCACGGGGATCTGCACATGGAGCACATCTGCCTTACTCCGGACCTGCCCATCTTCGACTGTATTGAATTTAATGAGCGATTCAGGTACAGTGATACTGTTGCGGATATGGCCTTTCTCCTGATGGACCTGGAATTTCATGGAGGATACAGGGAAGCAGAGGACCTCTGGAAACGCTACAAGGCCCTGGCAAAGGAAGATGAAGGACAAATTGATGCCTTGGTGACGTTTTACAAGGTTTACCGGGCCGTTGTGCGGGGGAAAGTGAACAGTTTCCGCATGGATGACAGCACTATGGCACGCGAGGAGAAAGACAAAGTTGTGGAGACTGCGAGCAGGTATTTTAAGCTTGCGTACTCTTACATTGTGTAGAAACCGGAAACGGATGTACTCTTCCGTCACACACCCGTTTTTCGCGACGGAGGCCATGGAGTAACAGATGAAAGAACCTTTTGAAAAATTCATGAAAAGAGAACTGGACCCAGGGGCGGTCCTTATAGCGTGCGGCCTTCCTGCATCCTACAAGACGGAAACCACCGAGGTCATCGCCATGCTCAAGGGCTACAGGATTCTCCGGACCGATATGATCAGGCTGGAAGTCCTGAAGAACGAGGATATCTTCGATGAGAAGGTGGCCTCCAACATGAATAAGCGAACCCTTGTTTATGACGAAATGTTCCGACTTGGGGATGAACTGGCGGTAAAGGGGAACGGCATCATTTTCGACGCCACCTTTATCACCCAAGGTTTGAGACGGCGTGCGGCAGAGATTGCGGCCCGTCACGGCATGACCTTTGTTATTCAGCAGACCCACTGTTCCAGGGAAGTATCTCTCAGGCGAATCTCGGAACGGACCAGAGAAAACTACGAATCCAACGCACTGACTGAACAGGCGTATGACAACAACCTGAAAAAGTTCGAGCCGGTGGATTTGTCCGACCTGAAACTCCTCTTTCCCTCTCTTCCCGTACTTCACCTCGTGGTGGATACCTCATCCGACAAAACAGCGGAATGGTTTGTCATGAGGCAGGAAAGGAGAACCTGAGATGCCTTCCCAGTCAGTTGGGATCATTTTCAAATACCGTCATAAACCCGCCGAGACCCAGGCGGGCAAACTTGAAAGATGGCTGAAGGAACGGGGACTCCGGGTGTTCTCCGAAGAAATGGAGATTCGAGACTCCCTGGGTTGGTCCATCGAAGAGTCTTCTTCCATACCCACCACCGTGAACTGGGTGGTCGTGCTGGGAGGAGACGGTACTCTGCTCGGCGCCGCCCGCAAGGTGGGTCGATTTGGAGTGCCCATTCTCGGGGTCAACCTGGGAGGGCTGGGGTTTCTGACCGGGATTCCGCTGAATCGATTGTACAGTGTCGTGCGTCTGCTCCTGGAGGGAAAACTTCAGGTCGAGAACAGGATCATGCTCGAAGCCAGGATCGTGCGGAAGGGAGAGGAAGTCCACCCTGTTCAGGTCCTGAACGACATGGTTATCAACAAGGGAACCCTGGCCAGAATAATAGACCTGGATGTGTCCATCAACGGTGAATTCCTGACCACCTTCAGGGCTGACGGTCTCATTGTTTCAACTCCTACGGGTTCGACAGCCTACAATTTGTCGGCAGGCGGGCCGATTCTGTACCCTACGATGCAGTCGTTTATTCTTACTCCTATCTGCCCGTTCACCCTGACCAACAGACCTATCCTCCTTCCTGAAACAGCCGTTATCGAAATTCGGCTGGGAAAAGAGAGCGAAGAGCAGGTTGTCCTGACCTTTGATGGTCAGGTAGGCATTGATTTTCGCTATGGCGACCACGTGATCATCCAGAAATCAAAGGAAAGCATCAAACTCTTCAAACCACCAAATTACAGCTTTTTCAATATCCTCAGGACAAAACTGATGTGGGGCGGAGGTGCAGACGAATGGAAACCGCGAGAAGAGTGTTCCTAGTGGAACGCGGCGATATTTGTTACTTGCGGTATACCATTGAATCCTACGACGGTATGGCGGTGGTGAGAACCATCGATCCTGCGGCGGCACGGATCGAGATAGCCATCGCACCGGGGTGCGAGCCCATTGCCGAGCAATTGTTTGAAGACCTGAGGAGAAGGGAAGGGCTCCGCATGGATAAGGAAGAAAGCTGAGGATATTTGGATCTTGGATAACGGATTTTACATTGCCACCATGGGCTGCCAGATGAATGAATATGATTCGGAATCCCTTGCTCAGGCGCTCATGGAGTACGGCTATCAGCCGGTGGACAACCCCGAAAACGCGAAAATTGTGCTCATCAACACCTGCACCGTCAGGGAAAAGGCGGATCAGAAAGCCATGAGCCTCCTCGGGCGTATGTCCCGCATCAAGGCCCGGAGGCCCGGCATGGTTCTGGGTATGGTAGGGTGTCTTGCGCAAAAGGAGGGGAAGCATCTGTTTCATCGATTTCCCCAGTTGGACATGGTTGCAGGCCCTCGCGAGTTGGCAGACCTCCGGAGTATTCTGGATGCCGTCGTTCTTCAGGGGAAGAGGATGATCGCGACACGCCTCGACCTCCCACCCTCGAATCCCGCAAAAATTCACCAGCTCCATGAAAAAAAAGTGAGTGCTTATGTGTCAATCATGCAGGGATGCGACAATTTCTGCACTTACTGCATAGTTCCCCATGTCCGGGGAAGAGAAATATCCCGTTCCCCCCGGGAAATCATAGATGAGGCAAGATTCCTGGTTGCCCAGGGAGTGAAAGAAATAACCCTCTTGGGACAGAACGTGAATTCCTATTCCTGGGAAGACCGCACCGTATCATACAATTTTGTCTCTCTGCTTCAGGCATTCGCTGAGGTGGAAGGACTTATGCGGCTCCGGTTTACCACCTCTCATCCGAAAGATCTTTCCGATGATCTGATTTGCTGTTTTCGAGACCTGGATATTCTTTGCCCGCACATCCACCTTCCATTTCAGGCAGGGTCGAATGAAATACTTCGACGCATGAAAAGAGGATATTCGCGAGAACAATACATGGAACTGGTATGCAGACTGCGGGAAGTTGTTCCCGACATAGCCGTAACCAGTGACGTGATGGTAGGGTTTCCCGGGGAATCATTGCTTGATTTCGAAGAAACGGTGGACCTCATGGGAAAAATTCGATTTGATTCACTTTTTTCCTTTAAATATTCCGATAGAGAAGGTACATTAGCGGCGCGTATGGACCAAAAGATCGGTGAAGAGGAAAAATCCAGAAGATTGAGCCGCCTCCAGGCTCTGCAACGCCACATAACGCTTCAGAAGAACAGGGCTCTTGAAGGGAAAGAGGCCATTGTTCTGGTGGAAGGCTGCAGCAAGAAAGGCGGCCAGATGATGGGCCGCACGGATACCAATAAGATAGTAAATTTTTACTCTAATAACAACAAGATAGGAGACATTGTTAAGGTATACATTAAAAGATCGTTTGTCAATTCTCTCTGGGGTGAACCAACACATTGATGCAGGCGGAGTATGGATATCCAACAGATACACTATGAAAACGAACGATGTCTTGTCGTCGATGATGAAGAACACGTGCTCGCGACCATCGTAGAAAGCCTGCAACTCCTCGAATTCCAGGTGGAAGGAGTTCCCGGCGGTCAAGAAGCACTTAATAAGCTCGAGGATATGGGGAAATATAGTTTTCTCATTACCGATATGAAAATGCCGGGAATGGACGGGCTTGACCTCATCGAGAAGGCAAGAACGCTCTTCCCGGATATCTGTATTATAGCCATGACGGGGCTCGCAAAGAACTATAAGTACACCGATGTGATTAATGCGGGCGCCACTGACTTCATAAATAAGCCCTTCGGACCGGATGAACTGGAGGCAAAGATAAAGCGCGCCATCCTTGAACGCAATACCAAGGAGGAACTCAATCGTTTATCCATTACCGATTCCCTCACAGGCCTTTTCAACCAGCGACATTTTTATGCACGTCTGAGAGAAGAAATAGCCAGGGCGAACAGGCAGATGCAGCGGCTATCCCTGATCCTTCTGGATCTTGACAATTTCAAGCACTACAACGATTCCCACGGGCATCTTGCCGGTGATGACATCCTCGGGAAAACGGGTGGAATAATCCACTCGTGCATTCGAGAGGATGTGGACTCAGGGTATCGATACGGCGGAGACGAATTTGTGGTCATTTTGATCGATGCCGATACGAAAGTGGCTCGAGGAATCGGGAAGCGCATAGACAGCAGCCTCCGGAAACGACTGGGGGTCAGCGCGAGCATGGGCTTTTCCCAGTTTTCGACCGGGATGACCGTGGAGGAGTTTATCAACAAAGCCGATAAGGATCTCTATGAGGCCAAGGAAAAGAGATAATTTTGCAAGCCGCAAGGATCTCGAATTCAGCACAACGGGGACATCGGCACAAATTGACGATTTTTCAATGTCCGATAATATATATTATGTAAACTTACGCCAACCGCACGCGAGCCGTGCTGAAAAGCAAAAGAGTTGTTGACACAGGGACATCATTCAAGTAGTAATTACGGAAAGATATTTTGATGGAGGTCATGCTGAATGGGAAGTGTTGTGAAGAAGCGGAAGAAGAAGATCAGAAAACACAAATACCGAAAACTGAAAAAGAAAATGCGGCATAAAAACAAATAAGGCACCCCGTGCCACTGTTTCTATAAAAAAAGGAAGGCAGCTTTTTCCTGGCTGCCTTCCTTTTTTGGAAAGAAAACCCTATGTCACTTGTTGTAGTCGTACCATCCCGCCCCGGTTTTCCTCCCCAGTTTTCCTGCACGGATCATGGTCTTGAGCAAATTGGGTGATACCCATTTTGATTCTTTATTCAATTCCTTATAGAAATATTCAGCCACAAAATAGGCAATATCGACGCCCGTGAGATCCATCAGCTCAAAGGGGCCCATGGGGTAGTTCAGGCCATTCTTGACTGCGATATCCACGTCTTCCATCGAAGCGATGCCCTCTTCCACAATCTTGATTGCCTCTATCATGTGGGGGATCATTATGCGATTCACAATAAAACCGGGCGAATCTTTCTTTACCTCTACGGTGATTTTTCCCATTTTCTTTGCCAGATCGCTCGTAACGGCAATGGTCTCATCACTGGTAGCATACCCGCGGATGACCTCCACCAGGCGCATGAGAGGAACAGGATTGAAGAAGTGCATGCCGCAAACCCTGTCGGGGCGATTTGTGGCGGCGGCAATCTCCGTCAGGGACATGGAAGACGTATTTGAGGCCAGGATTGTTTCCGGCCGGCAAAGTTCGTCCAATTCCTTGAAAACACTCTTTTTAAGATCAATATTCTCGATCACCGCCTCAAGAACAAAATCCACATCCTTCAATGCGGACATGTCCGTGGTACCGGTTATCCTGCTCAGGACGGCATCTTTTTCAGAGGCCTCCATTTTGCCTTTTTCCACGCTCCTGGAGAGGAATCGATCGATGTTCTTCAACCCTCGCTCCACATATGCGTCCTCGATATCCCGCATAACGACGTCACACCCGATTTGGGCGGCAACCTGGGCGATGCCATTTCCCATTGTGCCGGCCCCGACAACACCGATTTTCTTGATATCCATGACGGTCTCTATTCCTCCTTTATTCTCTTTATGCCACTGTCTTCAGTCTTGCACCTCTTGCCTTTCACCTGGATTTATACCGACTCCACGGACGTGACTTCCGGGACATTCTGTTTCAAAATCCGTTCGATTCCCATTTTCAGGGTCATCTGGCTCATGGGACATCCGCCACAGGCCCCGGTAAGCTTGACCTTGACTATCCCTGTATCTTCCACGTCCACGAGCTGGACGTCTCCGCCATCAGCCTGGAGACTCGGCCTCACCTTGTCGAGGGCCTCCTGCACTTTTTCTCTTAGTATCATGTTTTCCTCCTGTTGTCTTTTCTACCGGTCACTTTATCTTACTGCGTTATTGTATTGAATATCATAGTTTCCTGAGTAATGCTACCCAAAAAACTCTTTCACCCGCTTGTCCAGGAACCATGCGAGGCCTGCCGAATCCCCCGGGGTCCAGCCCATGGTTTTCCTCCATATCTCGTCGGATTCCATGCAGAGATAGAGGCCGAGGTCATTTCCCCACTTTTCCAGATGCTCTCGCATGAAGCGGTACAGTTCCATTCGGATGGGCTTAAAATAGCGCATCTTTCCATCCACGCCGGGGACAAATTCTCCGTCGAGAACCCGTGTACCGGGATGCCGCTGCTGAATGATGGATTTCAGCTGAGGCATGAACCTGAAAGAACCCATGCTTATCCAGATGATGCGGTGGGGATCAATAAACCGGTCCAGGAGATCAAGGGTCCGGAGATAGTCGTCTTGCCAATTGCGATGAGGAATCAACGGATCAAAGTGGAATCCCACGATAAATCCTTCTTTCTGGCACCTTGCCGCGGCCTCGAGGCGTTTTCTGAGACTCGGCGCACGGTGCTCTTCCCTGCCGACAATTGTCGGGCTGTTGAGAGACCATGAAACGACGATCTGACCGCGCTCAGGAAGCGCAATAAGCCTCAGTATGTTGTCAGTTTTGGTCTTCAATTCCAATATGGCGTTCCTTCTCTTGAAAAACAGGGGCGCAAGAATATCGGTCCAGCCGATAAGAGGATCCAGGGCGAGACTGTCCGTAAATTCGCCTGTCCCGATGCGAAAGATCCTGTCGGGATCGCTATCTATGGAACTGAAAACCTCTCCAAGGCGCTCTTCAAGATTTGCGAAAACCCGCAAATTGGGTTCATTGAAATAGGATTGCAAGATGCAGTAACTGCAATCAAGGGGACAATTGGCCGCCACGTGCAGGATTTGGTACCCGCAACAAATGTGATTCCTCGTGCCAGGACAGGGTTTCAGAATATCACCTTTAAAATCAACAAGATGGAGCGTTTCTTTCCCCATGTCCTGATAATTTCCAGGTTCGTGTTCCTTTTCCTTCCTGCTTCTGCCCTGTGGAATCTCTGCAGTCTTATCGCGAATGCGGGAGAAAAGACGGTATTGTTCCACGCCACTATCCACCCGAATCCTGCTGAATGGAAAAATGCTCATCAATTGCTCGCTTCCCAGGGATCCTTGATCTCTCCCAATTCCTCAATGCATGCGAGATGGTCGATCACCTCTTTCAATTCCTTCCCATTCCGAAAAGAGATCTCCATCCGGTAGAATTCCGACTCAAAATAGGGCGGCGCCTGAATGCTGACCTCCCCGGGAAGATTGAGCCTGGCGACCCCTTTCTTGAACACTTCTTCAGCGCGGCTCAGTCTCGGGAATCTCCTCGACCTCAGGAGGGCCAAAAGCGCTCTTGTTTTCTGGGGGCGATTCCACCAATCATTTGAGAGAATGTTGAGGAACGGCTTCACCTGAAGTATTTCAGAAACTTGAATCCCTTCTATCCTTGAAATATCATACAATAATTCAACTAGCTGTCTTTGTTGGTTCATGTTGAAGATTAAGTTTGAAAAAAGGGACCCAACCACTTTTCTTTCCTCTGGACCCCATTTCAACAGGGCTGTGGCCGTTGATTCGGAAATCGCGCCCTTGGCCAGGGACTGTTTCAATGTCTCATCCAGGTCCCGGTCAAAGGAAATGTAGCTTTCCAGGGTGGATTGGCGTCGGGGAAGTCTCAGGAGGGTCATATACCCGGAAAGGATCTCATTTGTCGGCAAATACTTCGTCAGTCTCCTCAGGAACATCCCTTTTTCCACACAGTTGAATTCCCTTGTTGCAAGATTGTCAAAAAAATTGATAAAAAGGGCATCAAGATATGAAATGTCATGCTCTTGGAGTATTCGCGAAGGGACTTCTTTCTGGCCGAGTTCAAAGAGGGCGGCCGTTCTCCTGTAGCCGCTCACGATGGCAAGGTGCCCTGCCCTCGATTCCAGCAAGAGCAGGGGATTGAGCAGGCCCACTGTTCTGATGGAGGCCTTCAATGGTTCCGGATCGAAACCATAACTCATGGTGAAAGGCCCTGGTTCAGTGCTAAGTCTATCCAGTGAAACCAGTGACGGTTTTGTGAGATCCACTCTATGCCGTACATTCTCGATCATTTTCTATCCTTCGGGCTTTTTTTGGTCTCGCGCTCTGCCATTGCAACGTATCACCAAGTGAAGACCAAGTAAAGAACCTCTGGAGAAAGGTTGCCTTCGAATGAGAAAAGTGCTAGCTGCTGTGAACGCGTGAGGACGATCTCGAGAATGGAGGAAAAGGGGGAATACGATGGCAAGATGGAAGTTTTTTTGCAGGTGCCTCGTTTTGTTGGTCGCTTTTTTGTTGTCTCCGGGAATACCTCTCGCTCAAGGGGTTGACTCGGTGAAGGTCGGAATACTGCTTCCCCTCACAGGGCCTATGACGGGAGTCGGGGAAGTTGAGAAACAGTCGTTTGAGATGGCCGTTGAAAAAATCAATACAAAGGGGGGAATCAACGGGAAGAAATTGAACCTCCTTATTAGAGATACATCGAGCCGGGTGGATGTGGGCCGCGCAATGGCTGAAAGGCTTATCAAGAAATACGGCGTCTCTCTGATTGGAGGGGGTTGCAGCAGTTCTGTGGCATACACGGTGGCCCGTGTTTGTCAGGAAAATCAGACTCCCTTTCTCATTAATACGGCTGCTGACGATAAAATTACCACATCGGGATGGGATTATGTTTTTCGGATGAATCCTCCGTTCAGTAAATATGCGAGTGGACTGGCATCCCTTTTTTCAAAGGTTGTCAGGCCAAAAACGGCTATTATCTTGCATGAAGACTCCCCTTTCGGCACAAAGAGGGCCAAGTTTTTCCTAGAGTTTTGTAAGAGATCCGACATAAACCTCCTGATGAATAGAGGGTATAAACGTGGCGAGATTGATTTTGGTCCAGCGCTCATGAAAGTAAAGGACAAGAATCCCGATATCCTCTACATGATATCGCATACCATAGACGGATCCACCCTTATGAGACAGGCGAGAGAATTGGAATTGACGCCCAAAATGTTTGTGGCGGGGAGCGCTAATTTTACGCTCCCGGAATTTCAACAACAGGCCGGAATTGCGTCGCAGGACGTCATTGCATGCACCCTGTGGAACCAGGTTCTTCCGTTCCCAGGGGCTATGGACTTTTACAGGGAGTTTGAGGCAAGATATCAGACGTCGGCAGACTATCACGCTGCCGAGGCATATGCAGCGTGTTCTGTGATAGCGGATGCCTTAAGACGGGCGAAGGCTCTTAACGGCACTGATATACGAGAAGCCCTCCTTGGGACCGACTTGATGACACTATTCGGTCCGATCAAATTCACCACATGGGAAAAGATGAAGAACCAGAACGCGGCATCCACTTATGTGGTCCAATGGATCAACGGAAAACTGGAGGTGGTTTGGCCGAAGAACCTGGCCACTGATTCCTTGGTTTACCCGGTGAATCAGCTCAAGAATTGAAAACTCACGATTGCCCGGAATCTGCTTTTGGGTGGCACCGGAGGGTTTCCATGCAATGGATCCACTGGAAATTTGGCCTATAGGCCCAAGTAGACATCTTTAATTTCTTTATTCTGGATGAGGTCCGCGGATTCGCCTTGCATGGCCAGTCTCCCTGTAGAAAGGACATAGCCATAACTGGAGTTGTCCAGGGCCAGTTGCACATCCTGTTCCACCAGCAGTACCGAGGTGCCTCCCGCGTTTATCTCCTTTACAATATCAATGAGATCATCAACGATGAGGGGCGCAAGCCCCAGGGACATCTCGTCAACCAGGAGTAACAGAGGATCTCCCATGAGACTCCGCGCAATTGCGCACATTTGCTGCTCACCGCCCGACAGGCTTCCCGCCCGCTGCTGGGAACGCTGTTCAAGTATTGGAAAAATATCATATATTTTAGAAAGTTGCGGATTGAGATCGTTCGACTTTTTTCGCCTGAATGCCCCCATCATAAGATTTTCTACAACGGTCATTTGCGGGAACAGACGCCTCCCTTCGGGCACGTGAATAATCCCTGCAGCGACAATCTCCTTGGAAGGAAGACGGGCAATGTCCCTTCCCTGGAAAATAATTTCTCCTTTATACGGATGAATCAGGCCTGATATTACCTTGAGCAGGGTTGTCTTTCCGGCGCCGTTCGATCCAACCAGCGCTACTATATTCCCTTTCTCAACTCGCAGTTCAATATCCCACAGGACCTGGACGTCCCCATAGCCTGCATCAAGGCCCTTTATTTCCAGTAACAACACTGCTCCTCCTAGCCGGTGAGTTCTTTATATCTTCTCCCAAGATAGGCCTTAATCACCTGATTGTCGTTCAGGACCTCCATAGTGGAACCATCCGCAATCTTTTGACCATGGTGCAATACGAAAATACGATCACACACCCGCTTGATCGCCCGCATAACGTGTTCTATGATTAAGATTGTGATGCCGCTGTCCCGTATCTTTTTTATGAGGTCTACGGCGCGGTCAATCTCGCTGAAATTGAGTCCGGCCATGACTTCATCAAAGAGGACAACCTCAGGATCCATTGCAATTGTTTTGGCAATCTCGAGCCTTTTTCTGGATGCCACGCTCAACTTGTCGGCCAACACATTCATCTGCTTCCCTAACCCGACAAATTCCAGTATCGCTTCCGCCTTTATTATGGCATCTTTGGCCGACCGATTCTTTCCTCCAGCGCCGAACATAGCGCCGACTGAGGCATTTTCCTTAACGGTCATACCGGGAAAAGGCTTCACGATCTGGAACGCTCGACTTATGCCGAGCCGTCCGATCTGGTATGGCTTGAGTCCTGTAATCCCCTTACCTTTGAAGAGGATTTCCCCATCAGTCGGCGGATAGGCGCCGGCAATCACATTAACAAGTGTTGTTTTTCCGGCGCCGTTTGGGCCGATCAACCCAAGAATTTCTCCCTGTTCCAGTTTAAAATCCACCTTATCAACCGCAACGAGACCGGCAAATCTTTTTGTTACCTTTTTTCCTTCCAAAATGGCCATATGAATACTTTTTCAGATGCGATTCTTCCGGATGTTTTGTAGAAAATAAAGCAGTCCAAACTTCTTCTGCGTCATGATATCCGCGATGCCTTTCGGAATGAACACGATTGATAAAATGACCAGGCCCCCGAAAAAGAGCGTATGGGCCACCAGGAAATAATTGGAAAGGATTTCAGAGAGAACCTCAATGCTGGCTGCGCCCAATAGGGGTCCGAAAAGCGTCCCAATACCTCCAAAAACAGCCATGACGATCATCTTGAGGGTGCTTTCCACGCCGAACACGGGTCCTGGTTTGATGAATGCCTGCTGATACGCGTATACGCTGCCGGCAAGCCCGGTAAAAAAACCGCTCAGCGCAAAAGCGATTGTCTTCGCAGCCGTGGTGTTGATACCAACGGAATTAGCTGAATCCTCATCTTCCCTGATAGCTATCAGAGAGTAGCCCAGCTTCGCATGCAAAACAAAATAACTGAAGGCTAATGTAGCGATTAATGTTCCGAGCATTATGTAAAAGAAGAAATAATACTGGGCCTTGACAGAAAGGTCGAGCATGGGAAGGTATATCCCGGAATTTCCTTCTGTGATATCCAGATTCTGGACCAGCGCCTTCATCGCCTCTGCTACGCCCAAGGTTGCGATCGCAAAATAGTGCCCACGCAGGCGAAGAACGGGAAGCCCGATAATAATCGCAAATACTGCTGATCCCACGCCTGCCCCAAGGAATGCGACCGCGAAATTCAGGCCGGCCTTTTCCATCAATATCGCCGTGGTGTACGCCCCTAGGCCAAAAAACACCACATTGCCGAAAGAAGCATATCCGGTGTAACCGCCTATGATATTCCAGGCACTCGCCATAATGCCGAACATGAGGATATCAGTCCCGAAACGAATAATAAAATTGTTGGCAAACAAAGGAAAGAGGGCCACTCCGAGCAGGATAAAGCTGCAAATGAAATAATTTCTCAATCTGTTATTTCCCATACTTAATCTGCTCCTGCCATGATCCCTTTGGGTCTTATGATCAAAACGAGAACTAGTATGGTAAATCCAATTAGATTCTCATATGTTGCACCGAGCCAGTTCGTTCCCAGGGCTTCGGTGACCCCAAGAATAAGCCCGCCGATTAATGGCCCCAGCATGCTTCCCAATCCACCGATAATAACAACCACAAAAGATTTCAGTGTCAATATTCCTCCCATCATAGGGGTGATCGGAAACAGTATGGACCACAGTGTGCCTGCAGCTCCGGCAGCGCCCACCCCCAGGCCGAATGTCACCGAGTATGTCCGCGCGACATCAACGCCAACCAGGCGGGCGGCGTCAAGATCCTGAGAGGTTGCACGTATGGATCGTCCCAGATTTGTCCGGTTCAGGATAAAAAACAAAATGATGGTGGCAATGATGACAACCAAAAAACCCACAAGTCGCATGATAGGGATGGTTACAAAACCCCCGAGGGAGAAATTCGTCGCGCCATAAGGGAGTTGAACCATTCGCACATCGGCGCTCCAAAGTACCTGTGCCAAATTGTTTATGAAAATTTCGATTCCGAATGTCAGGACCAGAGTGATAAAAGCACTGGCCCTGATGATGAGATTTATCAGATATCGCTGAATGATGTATCCGAAAATAAAGAGGAACCCCACTGAGCCGATTAGGCTCAGAAAAGGATTTATGCCCAGGAGCGTGAAAAGCCAGTAGGTTGTGAACGCTCCCAACATGATGAAAGAGCCATGGGCAATATTGATAATATTCATGACCCCCCAAATGAGAGACATCCCTATTGCCATTAAAGCATACAATCCACCTTTCAACAGCCCATTGATGATAATCTGAAGCACCATTATGTACTGGTCCTGGTAACGCCCGGCGGGAGAGAAGTCTTCCTATCCCCTCTTCCCGTCGGGCAAACTCATCGCTATCGAAAAAATACTCTCCCCGCGACGGCAAAGGATGCCACTCGGGAACCCCAAAATCTCCGGATGAACGCCGCCTAATTAGTTCCGATCCTTCCAGCAAGGAACCGGGTAAACAGGCTTCTCGCTGCCGCCTGGGTAGACCTGGAGTACCTCCCCGCCCTGGATTTGCAGAGCAACGCTTGTCCCCAGTATCTGGCCATTAGGGCTGAACTTCACTTGCCCATAGATCGTGCTTAACGACGTGGCTGCGATGGCATCGCGCACTTTAGCCGGATCCAATGTTTTCGCTCGCTCGATAGCGTCCTTAAAAACCGCTATGTCCGCTATTCCACTGGCGTTGTGGTAGTCGGGGTCATACTTAAACTGCTTTTTAAAAAGGCTCACGAATGCTTTGGTATCTTTAAACAAATACCCTGTAAAATTCATCTGGGGAGACCAGCTTGCGACCCCATAAACATATTCAGCATCCTTGCCGAGCGATTTTCGGAAATCGGCTTCGGATGGCCCCACGGTCATGCTTACCAATTTCGGACACACGTTCAATTCCTTTGCCTGCTGTGTGAAATTGAGAGACTCTTCAGTATGCCCTGCGAGGAGGACAACGCTTGCGTTGATGGATTTGATTTTGGTCAAAACAGAAGTGAAATCCGATGCCCCTTCAGCATATTTCTCGTAAAGCACGATATCAAAACCCATTTTTTTAGCGAGTTTTTCCGTGCCTTCTGCGACGCTGATGTCAAACTTGTCGTCTGAATAAAGAATAGCGATCGTCTTAGGCGCCGGCATGAATGTCTTCAGCATGTCAAGGGTTGATCCAAAATATTGACCGGCCGGAGGGAGGGTCCCGAATATATACTTATTCCCTCGGCTGAAGATTTTTCCTGAAGCTCCGCCCCCTTGTATCATAGGAATCCGATACCGTTGCGCCACGATGCTGTCAGGAATGGTAATACCGCTGGAGTAAGGGCCGAGAAGAAAGTTGACTTTATCTTCATTGACAAGCTTTTCAACCAGCCGGGAACTCTCAGAGGGATCGCTCTTGTCGTCATAATAAACAATTTTCAGCGAATACGTCGCATCTCCGACTTTTATGCCCCCGGACTTGTTAATCTCCTGTACGGCCATATTGTATGAGTCTATGTAGAGTTTCCCGGTTCTGCTGTCCTTTCCCGTGAAGGATATCGCACATCCCAACTTAATGACCTTTGCGTTTGCAAAGGTCCCCACCGTAAAAACCAGTCCCAGCCCGAGGGCCGTAATCAACAAACACCTTGCCAGGCCTTTCATTCTTCTTCCTCCTTATCAATTCTTTGTTCCGGTTTGTTTGCTTATCTATGAACCGACGCTGAAGCGAAAAATTTTGAGAGATTTAAGGGGGGATCTCGTAAGGGAAAAAAATTAAGCTCTGTCCATCCGTGATTGCAAAATAGAGACAAAGCCCATGGAGTTGTGGCATAATTTTACGAGCCTTTCTTTACGATAGTAATAAAGAAAGCTTTTGAGCGAACGCAGTGCACGTCTGAAATTGGAATAGCCGGCCACTGGTAATATGTGTAAAGTATTTGACAGATTATAGGAAAACCATTATAGGGTCAATAACAAAATAAGAGCCCCTTGACTTTGGGGCTTGACAGGTTTTCTCTCAGGAGTTAGGCATAAAATCGGGAAGAACAAACCAACTTTCCCCGTTCAAATTTAAAGAGCTTACGGTTCATAGTGAGAGCGAAAGAAATAAGGATGCAAGCATGAGCACTTTATCTACAGCATGGAGGTTTAGAGATGAATAGTTTTTTGGAGGGTGGGCCGAAGAATCCACTCAAGGTTCAGGATAACACCTTTCGTGACGGGCACCAGTCCCTTCTTGCAACCAGGATGCGAACCGAGGATATGATCCCCATTGCTGAAAAAATGGACAGTGTGGGTTTCTGGGCCATGGAGGTCTGGGGCGGCGCGACATTTGATACTATGCACCGCTTCCTCGGAGAAGACCCGTTTGATAGAATACGAATCCTCAAGAAACATATCAAGAAGACCCCTTTCTCCATGCTTTTGCGAGGACAAAACCTGGTCGGCTACCGGAATTATGCCGATGACGTGGCCCGGCTTTTCGTGGACAAGGCGACTGAAGCCGGCATAGATGTCTTCCGGGTTTTTGACGCACTGAATGATTTCAGGAACTTCCAGACGGTTGTGGAACGCATTAAGGCGAACGGAAAACACTTTGAAGGGACTATCTGTTATTCCCTGACCGGGAGAAGAATGGGCGGAGATGTCTTCAACCTGGAATACTACGTCTCCAAGGCGAAAGAGGTTCAGGACATGGGTGCTGATACGCTCTGCCTGAAGGACATGGCCGGGATCATGGCTCCCTTCGATATCGCGAAGATTGTCACCGAGTTGAAGAAAGTGATTACCATCCCCATTCATCTCCATACCCACTACACCAGCGGTATGGCCTCGATGGTCTACCTGAAGGCAATAGAGGCCGGCGTAGACATCGTTGACACCTGTCTGGCTCCATTCGGCCTTCGCACGTCTCAACCTGCCGTGGAACCGATCGTGGCGACACTTTTCGGCACCTCCAGGGATACCGGCCTGGACCTCCACCTCCTGCTTGAACTGGGTGATTACATTGAATCAGTAGCTCCCAAATATCGTGACTATCTTGCCAAGCACAAGATATCCGTCATAGATACAGGCGTGCTTGCCCATCAGATCCCCGGTGGTATGATCTCTAATCTCGTCAATCAGTTGAGAGAAGCCAAGGCCCTCGACCGGTTGCCCGAGGTGCACAAAGAGGTAGCCGTCACCAGGAAGGAACTGGGGATGCCTCCCCTGGTAACGCCGACCAGTCAGATTGTGGGTGTCCAGGCCGTCCTGAATGTCCTTTTCGGGAAGTATAAGATGGTGACGAACGAGGTCAAAGATCTTGTCTTCGGCCTGTATGGGAAGACTCCCATTCCCGTGGATCCCGAGGTCCAGAAAAAGGTGCTCAAGAATTACAAGCGCGGCCAAACACCGGTGACCGGGCGTGCCGCAGATTACCTGGAACCCGAGCTCGAAAAAGACCGGCAAAAAATAGGGGATCTTGCGAAGAATGACTTCGATCTCCTCATCTATGCCCTTTACCCCACAACCGGAGAGCAGTTTCTCAAGTGGAAATACGGCCTGGAAGAAAGGCCGCCCGAGGTCATGCCTAAGACCCTTGAGGATGTCCGGAAAGAAGATGAGGCGATGGCGGCTGCCATAGAGCAGGTATGCAAGGTCATGTGAGGGAGTTTTTGATCCTGAGATGTGAGAATTCTCAAATCGTGAAGGAGGGAACCGGTCGACGGGCGCACGGGCAAAACGGGCAAACCGCGCCGGGAAATAGAGGAGTATTGGGATGAGAAAAAAGGTAACGGTGGTAGGCGCCGGAAATGTGGGTGCTACCGCTGCTATGCGTGTGGCGGAAAAAGAGATCGCCGATGTGGTCCTGGTGGATATCCTCGACGGAGTCCCTGCTGGAAAGGCCCTGGACCTCATGGAAGCGGCACCTGTTGAACATCATGATTCCAGAGTTGCCGGTGTCACTGGAGACTATAGCCAAGCCGGGGATTCGGATATCGTGATCATCACCGCGGGTATCGCGAGAAAACCGGGAATGAGCAGGGATGATCTCCTTGCCACCAACATGAAAATCGTCGGATCTGTGGTGAAAGAAATCGCCTCCGTTGCTCCCCAGGCAGTCCTCATCATGGTGAGCAACCCGCTTGATGCCATGTGCCATGTAGCCTATGACGCGAGCGGTTTTCCGAAGGCGCGGGTCATCGGCATGGCCGGCGTTCTCGACTCCGCTAGATTCAGAGCCTTTATCGCCATGGAACTCGGCGTTTCCGTTGAAAATGTGCATGCATTCGTGCTGGGCGGGCATGGGGATACCATGGTTCCCCTTCCCCGCTATTCAACGGTAGCCGGCATTCCCATAACCGAACTCCTGCCTGCTGACCGGATAGATTCCATTGTTCAGAGAACACGGCAAGGCGGAGCGGAGATCGTCGGCCTTCTCAAGACAGGAAGCGCTTTTTATGCTCCGGCATCTTCGGCGGTCCAAATGGCCGAGGCCATCCTCAAGGACAAGAAGATGATTCTTCCCTGCGCGGCCTATCTGGAGGGAGAATACGGAATCAATGATCTATTTATCGGGGTGCCGGTAAAACTTGGCACCCAGGGCATCGAAGACATCATAGAAATCAAGCTGACCACTGAAGAAGAACGGGCACTCAAGGCATCAGCCGCTGCGGTCAAGGGACTTGTGAACGACATGAAACGGCTGAAGAATTCGGGCGATCAGGAACGGAGAAAATAATGAACTGGTTTATCGCCACGTTTGCGTCATCCATCGGCAAGAAGCTGGTGATGGCAATAACGGGCCTCAGCTTCTGTCTTTTTCTCTCGCTCCACCTCGTAGGGAACTTTTTCTACTATGGCGGAGGGGCTGCCTTTGAAGGCTACTCAGCCGAGCTCCACCGGCACTTCGTCCTGCTTCCCATTGCAGAGGGCGGGCTCGTCTGCTTTGCTCTCCTGCATATCCTTTTCGGGGCGTTCCTCTATTTTCAGAACCTGGCGGCCAGACCCACAGGCTATATCGTGGCAAAGAGTGTACTCCGTAAAAAAACCCCGGGCGGGCAGACTATCTCATCAAGGCTCCAGCCCTATACAGGCCTGTATCTCCTCGGCTTTGTAATCATACACCTCTTTGCTTTTACCTTTGTGGACGCAGCTGCCGGCGGCGGTCTGTATCGAATGGTCACAACGGCATTCGGGAATCCCTATTACGGAGCGTTTTATGTTTTTTCCCTTATTGTAGTCGGCTTTCACATAAAACACGGTTTCTGGAGTGCGTTCCAGACCCTCGGCGCCAATCATCCCAAATACATGCCTGTGATCAAAGCGGCAACCGTCCTGTTTGCCTTCATCGTCGCTGTCTGTTTCTCCTCGATACCGGTTTTCATTTTCCTGAGCGCATAAGGAGTCTACTATGGCATTGGATTCGAAGGTGCCGGGAGGTCCTCTCGAAAACAAATGGGACCGACACAAGTTCGACTTGAAACTGGTCAGCCCCGCGAACAAAAGGAAGTTTGAGATCATCGTTCTTGGAACGGGCCTTGCCGGCGGCTCGGCTTCCGCCACCCTTGCGGAACTGGGCTATCATGTAAAGGCCTTCTGCCTGCAGGATACGCCGCGGCGTGCACACAGCATTGCCGCCCAGGGGGGCATCAATGCGGCAAAGAACTATCCCGGCGACGGTGATAGCATCTGGCGGCTGTTCTACGACACTATCAAGGGGGGAGATTTCCGTGCCAGGGAGGCAAATGTGTATCGCCTGGCGCAGATCAGCAACCAGATTATTGATCACTGTACGGCCCAGGGGGTGCCCTTTGCCCGCGAATATGGAGGACTTCTGGCCAACAGGTCTTTCGGGGGCGCACAGGTTTCGCGCACCTTTTATGCCCGGGGACAGACGGGACAACAACTTCTCCTGGGATGCTACAGCGCCATGATGCGACAGACGGCTGTCGGCCGTATGGAGATGTTTCCCCGCAGAGAAGTGCTGGACCTGGTCCTGGTGGACGGCTGCGTCCGGGGCATTGTGGCCCGCAATCTCATTACCGGCGAAATCGAAAAGCACGCGGCTCACGCGGTGGTCATGGCAACCGGAGGATATGGAAATGCCTATTATCTCTCCACCAACGGGATGAATTCAAATGTTTCGGCCATCTTCAAAGCCTACAAGAAGGGGGCTTTTTTCGGGAATCCCTGTTTTGTACAGATTCACCCTACCTGTATCCCGGTTCACGGAACTTATCAATCCAAGCTTACTCTTATGAGCGAGAGCCTCAGAAATGACGGTCGTGTCTGGGTGCCCGGGAATCCCGGGGATAAGCGTCCTCCCAATGAAATCCCGGAAGATGAGCGTGACTACTACCTGGAGAGAAAATATCCGAGTTTCGGAAACCTTGTTCCTCGGGATGTTGCCTCCAGGAACGCGAAAGAGCTATGCGATGAAGGCAAAGGAGTTGGGCCCACCGGCTATGCGGTTTACCTGGATTTCAGGGACCCGATTCAACGCGACGGGAAGGATGTCATCGAACGAAAATACGGAAACCTGTTTGACATGTACCAACGAATTACAGATCAGAATCCGTATAAAACGCCCATGATGATCTACCCTGCGGTCCACTATGTTATGGGGGGACTATGGGTGGACTATAACTTGATGAGCACCATCCCAGGGCTTTTTGTGCTGGGAGAGGCCAATTTCTCGGACCATGGTGCAAACCGGCTCGGGGCAAGCGCTCTCATGCAGGGCCTTACGGATGGATACTTTGTCATCCCCTACACCATCGGCGGATATCTCGCGGGCACTCGTCTTTCCGAGGTCAATACCAGCCACCCCGCGTTTGAAGAGGCAGCACAACAGGCCCGGGAAAGAATCGAGAAGCTCTTGGAACTGAAAGGGCGCCGCACCGTCGATGATATACACCGTGAGCTCGGGCATATCCTATGGGAGCACTGCGGCATGGCCCGGAACGATGAAGGCCTTTCGAAGGCCAAAGAATTGGTCCCCCGGCTGCGGGAGGAGTTCTGGGAAAACGCCGTTGTTCCCGGAACAGCGGATGACCTGAACCAGGCTCTTGAACGTGCGGGGCGTGTGGCCGATTTCCTCGAATTCGCCGAATTAATGATAGAAGACGCCCTCTCCAGAAAAGAATCCTGCGGGTGCCACTTCAACGAGGCCTATCAGACTGAGGAACACGAGGCCCTCCGGCAGGACGATACCTCCTGTTACGTCTCGGCGTGGGAATACACCGGGGAAGGATCGTCTCCGGTGCTTCACAAAGAACCCCTCGTCTTTGAGAATGTGCACCTAACCCAGAGGAGTTATAAATGAGTGGAACCATCGATCTCACCTTGAAGATCTGGCGTCAGAAAAGTGCAGGGCATAAAGGCCGCCTGGAAATCCATGACCTGAAGGATATCTCCACGGACATGTCATTTCTGGAAATGCTCGATGTGCTCAACGAAAAACTGACGCTTGAAGGCAAAGAGCCCGTAGCCTTTGATCACGACTGCAGGGAAGGCATTTGCGGAGCATGCGGAGCCGTCGTTAACGGGTATGCGCACGGGCCCCGGAAAGGTACGACCCTCTGCCAGCTTCATATGCGGCATTTCCACAACGGAGACACCATTGTCATTGAACCGTTCCGGGCACGCCCGTTCAAGATGGTGAAAGATTTGATGTTGGACCGAAGCGCGTTTGACAAGATTATCCAGGCCGGTGGATATATCTCGGTAAACACGGGCCAGGCGCCCGAGGCAAACAGTATTCCCGTATCAGCGGAAAAGGCCGAACTTGCCATGGACGCGGCCGCCTGTATCGGCTGTGGCGCCTGTGTCGCGGCTTGTCCCAACGCCTCTGCCATGCTGTTTGTGGGGGCCAAAATATCCCATCTCGCACTCCTGCCCCGAGGCAGGGTGGAGGCAGCCGAACGAGCCATATCCATGCTCCGAAAAATGGATGAACTGGGATTCGGAAATTGCGGGAACCATACAGAATGCGAGGTGCAGTGCCCCAAGGAAATATCTGTTACCAACATCGCGCGCCTGAACCGGGAGTTTTTCAAAGCGGATTTTGGATCAGCCGTCAAATAGTGGCTAAACCTCCACCCAAAATCGGCTGTTATACGAAAGCAGGGAAACCGGATCTTCCGGAAGCAGAGGAATCAGGCCGGCGCTGGTTCAGGAAGTACAGGAGGCTCAGGGGGAGGAAACCCTGTGGGAGGGGTGCCGGGATCAGGAAGGGAGGATATCCGGAACCACCATCCATGCAATATTCCACTGATTGGCCTCCATTCCAGCCTGAAGACAGACAACGCCGCCCTGTTGAAACTCGACCATTGAAGGCAAAATCTCCCCCGCAACAAGCAATGAAACGAGCTTTGCCAGATGCGGCAGGTGGCCGACGATCATGATATTTTCCCGCATCTTGCTTATTTCATCCGCAATTGCATCCACCTCGTCCATAGGAGAGAGCCCTGCCCTTTCCTCAGGCTGCAATCCGGGATGGAGCAGTGATGCGAGAATCGTTGCAGTCTCTCTAGCCCTTCTCTTCTTGCTGCAATAAATCTCCCTGACCTGTACATTTGCTTCCTTGAGAAAGGTGCCGATCCTCTCGACATCGACCCTGCCCTTCTGTGACAAGGGTCTTTCGGGATTCTCTTCCTTCTTCATCGGCTTTCCATGCTGGACCAGGTAGATATTCATCACGCAGTTCTCCTTAAAAAGTGGTTCTCCTAATCTATCTGAGAACAACCTGCAGGTCAATATTCTGCCTGGTCTTTTTCAGAGTTCTCCTGGTGCGCGGACAGGTTTCTTCTTGACAACAGTGCCTATTTACAGAAGACTAGCATACCTTGCTGCCGCCGCTTCCCTCTCCGTTGAACTGAAGCGGCGGCGAGTATATTGTAGGTTCAGTAAGGAGCATTTGGGCAAATGTTTTTTGACCGGAAAAAAAGACAACGTGCGAGAGAACCGGTTCCTCAGGAATCAAAACAGGCGTCTTTAGAAAACAGGCAGGTGAACATCTGTGTCGATGTCCCTTCCTTTGCAAACATATTCGAAGCATCGCCCATCGGCATCTTCATCGTGCAGGATAGGAAGTTCCGTTTTGTGAACAAGGAATTTCAGCGTATATCAGGCTACTTGGAAGATGAATTGCTGGGCAGAGAGGCATCCATGCTGATCCTCCCCGAGGACTGGGAGGAAGTAAGGACGAACGCGATACAAATGCTCAAAGGGGAACGCTCCTCTCCATATCTCTACCGCGCCGTGGACAATAGGGGCGAATTGAAATGGATTATAGAATCCGTGATATCCATTTCCTATGATGACAGACAGGCCATTCTCGGCTATTTCATGGATAACACGGAGCGGGAACACGCGAATGAAGCCCTTGCCCGGTCCGAGGAAAAATTTCATAAGGCATTTCGATCCAGTCCGGACTGGATCGTCATCAGCACCCTTGAGGATGGATTTTATATTGATGTCAATGAAGCATTCCTGGAGACCACGGGCTACCGTCGCGAAGAGGTCATTGGCCGCACATCGGTGAACCTGGGCATTTGGGTTGATCCCAATCAACGCACCGAGATGGTCAAAATCCTCCACGATCAAGAAAAGATCAGGAACCTGGAAGCCAAGTTTCGCATGAAATCCGGTGAAATCAGGTATGTCCTCTGGTCGGCGGAAGTGATCGATTATGGGGAAGAGAAATGTCTCATCGCGGTTACGCGCGACATCACTGCAAGAAAACGTGCTGAGGAGGAACGCCTGGAGAAGGAAAAATTGCAGGGGGTGCTTGAAATTGCCTGCACCACGTGCCATGAATTGAATCAGCCGCTTCAATACATCTACTACCTGCTCGATGAAATCCTGGAAACACTACCCGAAAGCGAGGCCGTACGGGAATTGAGGCAGCAGTGCGATCGAATGAGAGAGATCATGACCAAAGTAGAAAACATCACGACCTATAAATCAACTGCTTATGTAAAAGGGGAGAAAATGATCGATATCCACCGTACCCCTGATCCTGAAGGAGAGGAGTAGAGAGAGACCATGCATTCGTTATTCACCCCATTTCGGATTCGGGGGATTGAACTCAAGAACCGCATTGTCATGCCCGCCCTGGCTTCTTTTCTGATAGAAAATGACGGAGGCATCACCGACAAGACGGTAGAGCATTATCGGTTGAGGGCAGCGGGCGGCCCGGCCATGGTTATCATGGAAGCCTGCGCAGTCTCCCCTGAAGGCGTGGTCTCTCCCCACCAGGCAAGGATTTACAACGACCGCTTTCTGGAGGGGTTGTCGAAAATCGCCCGGGTTATGAAATCGGAAGGCGCCGTTCCGGCCGTCCAGGTACATCATGGAGGGCGGCAGACATCCGTCAAGGTGATCAAGCGGAAGCCACTGGCGCCCTCTCCGCTGCCCTGCCCGGTCATTCACGGGGACGTGGAACCGCTGACCAGGGAAGGTATCCGGGAACTGGTCCTAAAATTCGGGGACGCCGCCGAAAGAGCACTGAAGGCAGGCTTTGAACTTATTGAGATCCACGGCGCCCACGGGTATCTCATCAATCAGTTCTTGTCCCGTTTCTCCAATATCAGGGACGACGAATACGGTGGGGATATTCTCGGCAGGACACGATTTGCCAGGGAAGTCGTAGAGGAAATCCGGCGTCGGGTAGGAGAAAACTTCCCCATATCCTTCAAAATCAGTGCACAGGAGTTTTGTCCTAACGGCCTGACAGTGCAGGAGAGCATTCAGCTTCTGAAGCCGATAGTAGAAGCAGGTGTGGACGTGGTTCAGGTCTCGGCGGGAAACGACGCGACCCCCGAATGGATTGCGCAACCCATGTTTATGAAGCAGGCATGCCTTGCCGACAGCGCGGGAAAAATCAGGGAAGCACTTCATATACCGGTCATGGCCGTCGGAAGAATCAATGATCCGGTGCTCGCCGATGAGATCATCAGCGAGGGCAAGGCAGACCTGGTCTGCATGGGAAGAGGGCTCCTGGCTGATCCGGAGCTGCCGAAAAAAGCAGAAGAGGGACGCCTTGAGGACATACGAACCTGCATCGCCTGCAATACGTGCATGGAGTCCATTTTTCGAAGAGGGAGAATCGAATGCCTCGTGAATCCAACCCTGGGACGAGAAAAGGAAATGGCTATTGTGCCCGCCGAACACAGGCGGAAGGTCATGGTGATCGGCGGCGGTCCCGGGGGATTGAATGTGGCATGGGTAGCCGCCAAGCGGGGGCACGAGGTGCACCTTTTTGAGAAGGCACCCGTTCTCGGCGGACAGCTCATTATGGGCAGTGTCACCAACTACAAGAAAGAACTGCTCAATCTTATCCGCTTTCAAAAGAGACAGATTGACAAATTCGAGGTCAAATGTCATCTGAACCAGGAAGTGACAGTAGATACGGTGGAACAGCAAAAACCCGACGTGGTTATCCTCGCCACCGGCTCCCTGCCTGTTCTCCCCCCGGTGGAAGGGATTGACAAGCCGATCGTCACTTCTTATGTGGGCATGCTCGAGGGAGAAATACCGCCTCCGAAAAAGACCGTTGTCATCGGCGGTGGAGCGACCGGGTGCGAAGTCGCACATCACCTGGCCGAATCAGGCTCTGATGTCACTATCGTCGAACTGCTGCCGAAGATTGGAAAAGCCCTGGAAAGCATGACTCGAAAGATTCTTCTGCGGAAATTGCGCTCAGCCAAGACCAGGATGATGACTGAGACAACCCTGAAAAGGGTGGAAGACAATGGGGTACTCGTGAGTAACAAGGACGGGAATGAAACTTTTTTGGAGGCGGAAAGGGTTGTCATTGCCATCGGGAGCCGCCCTGACAATCACCTCTATGAGCAGCTCGAACCACTGGGCTATGAACTTCACCGTATCGGGGACTGTCTGGAACCGAGAAGTGCGAAGGCTGCAATCTATGAGGGAGGAGTCCTCGGGCGTACTATTTGACCCGGAGTGCGTCGTATGCTTCCTGTATCTCTTTGAAGCGTTTCTCGGCGAGGGCCTGAAACTCCACGCCAAGGTGTGAAACCTTGTCGGGATGATACTTGCCCGCCAGACGTTTGTACGCCTGTTTTATCTCTTCCTGTGACGCATTCTTGCCGATCCCGAGAACGTGATAAGGGTCACGGAAGAACCTGCTCCCGGTGGGTTGCTCTCCTTTTTGTCGGGAACCCCGGGCGTCTCCACCAGCAAAAGGACCTTCTTCCGCACGAAATCTCCGCTTGCTGTAGCGATAGAGGTACCACCACAGGAGTCCCAGGACCACAATATCATCAATCCAGCCAACTCCCACCAACCAATCCGGCAGGAGATCGACGGGACACACGACATACGCCAGTGCGAGTATGGTCAAGAAAAGACGCATGACTACTCAAGGTTTAGGGCATAAGACACCGGGCTTTTGGATTGAGCTCAAAGGAGTCATATCTTGTTCCAGTTCCCCTGCTCTAGCCTCCGGAAACTTCGCGGATGAGCGCCTGTCCATACTTGTCCAAAAACTCACCCAGGTCTTCTTTCCAGTCTTTCATTACGTTGATGCCCTGTTTTTTCAGCAACCTGTTCTCCAGAATGGAATTCACCGGTCTTTTTGCCGGCCTCGGAAACTCATCTGTACTACAGGGCTCAACAGGGACTTTCAGTGCGAGTTTTTCCACGATACATGTCGCCCATTCGAACCGGCTGCAAAATCCTTCAGCCGTGGAGTGGTAAGTTCCCCTCCCTCCATGATCCAATAGGGTCTTAATCTGGTGCGCAAGGCGATAAGTCCAGGTAGGAGAGCCGGTCTGGTCATTAACCACTTTCAAGACCTTCGGGCTCTTCTTCACGGCAGCAGATATAATGGACTTCACAAAATTGGTTCCTCTCCTGCTGTACAGCCAGCCGGTCCGCAGGATGATGTAATTGGAGGAGTTTTCCCGCACGGCTGTTTCACTCTCTGCCTTGCTCTTCCCGTAGGCGGACAGCGGCCTGACAAGGTCATCTTCGAAATACGGTTGTGGCACGGTCTTCTGACCATCAAAAACATAGTCGCTCGATATGTGAATGAGCTTACTGCCAAAGCGTGCGGCTCCCTGTGCCAGGTTTCTGGGTCCCTCAACATTTATCTTTCTCACGGCAAATTCATTCTCTTCACAAGCGTCAACATCGGCAAATGCAGCGCAGTTCAAAACAATATCGGGAGAAATGTTCTGCAGGTTTTCAATGACCTGATCCCAGCTCACGATATCGAGGGTGTCCCGATCCGGTGCAATCACCTCATGGCACTGGCTCAATAATTCTCTGCATTCGCTCCCCAACATTCCGCTTCCACCCAGAATCAATATTTTCATAACGAATGTCCCCCTCCTCTTTGATGCACTGCTTTTATTTTTAGCATATTTGACAAAAAAATCCAGATATTATTACACAAGAGTTCCCTTTGGTTATCATAACCATTTGTTCTTCCAAATAAACCTCAGCACACTCAAATTCCGAGCAGTCCCCGGCCCGCTCCGGCCGGATCGTTGTTGCAGGAAAGGATATTGACAAACATGTGCGGTTCCTGTAGGTTGAGCAAACGTTTGGTAAACGATAAACAATGCCCCCTAAAAAAGACTATCAGAAACGCAAAAGACTCCAGCGGACCATCGCGCATCTCTTTGCCGAAAAAGGCTACCATGCCGCATCAATGCGCGATATCGCCCGTCATCTCCACATGAATCAGGCATCCCTTTACTATTATTTCGAGAACAAAGAGGAGATCCTCTTTGGCCTGATGAATGATGCCATGGACGAGGCACTGAAGACCCTTGAGCAGATTTGTGCATCCGAAACTTCTCCGGAAGAAAAGCTCAACCGGATTCTCCGCTTTTATACAAGCTACTATGCCGGCGATCAACACCTCCTTATCCTCCTCGTCAATGAGATGGACGCGCTGAATCAGGAGTACCGGGACATTCTTGTCGGCAAGCAGAAACGGTATCTCCTATTGTTCACATCGATACTGAAAGATCTGGACGCCCAAGGGCGGATGAAACAGATCCCTCCGGAGGTGGCGTCCTTTGCCTTCTTCGGGATGGTTCATTACACTATCAAGTGGTATCATGCTGAAGGCCCTGTGGGACTCAATGAACTTTCGGACACCTTCCTGGAGATCTTTACCAGGGGAATATTGAGGTGATGGGTAAGACGGATAACCGAACGCGATTTGCTGGGAGACCGAATCGAGTGATTACCGCCATCCCGGACATCAGGCTTGGAAACCGGCCTTGGGATTGGAAGATGAACAGAAGAAGGAGGCGATATGAATATCGTAGTCTGTGTGAAGCAGGTCCCTGAGGTCGCTGAGGCTGAACTGGAGATAAACAAACAGGGTTCCGGCATCGACACGGAAGACCTCGTGATGGGAATCAACGAGTGGGACAATTATGCCGTAGAAGAGGCCGTCCTCGTCAAGGAAAGGCACGGGGGATCAGTGACCGTGGTCACTTTGGGTGATGCGGACTCTGAAGACGTTCTGAGGCGTGCGCTGGCCATGGGCGCGGACGAAGCCGTTCTCATACAAGAAGAAGGCTTTGAAGGCTCTGATGCGTTCGGCATCGCCCGGGGACTTTATAGGGCAGTAAAGAACCTACCACATGACCTCATCCTCATGGGCGTGCAGGCCTCCGATGACGGATGGGCCCAGGTTGGACTGATACTGGCGGAGTGGCTCGATCTGCCGTTCGCATCCCTGGCAGTAGACGTACAGATCAATGGCGACCTTGTTTCTGTGCACCGGGAGCTGGAATCCAATACCCAGGAAAAGGTGGAGCTTTCCTTGCCCGCGCTGATTACCGTGCAGACGGGTATCAATGATCCCCGTTATGTGTCCATCATGGGAATCCGGAAAGTACGAAATATCCAAGTTCGGGAAACAGATTACGAGGAACTGGGATTGTCGGAAGATGAGATCGGCTTGGGGGGTTCGAGTGTCGCTTCACGAACGCTTTCTCTTCCCTCCGGAGGGGAAGGGGCGGAAATACTGACCGGGACCTTGAACGATATCTGTGAAAAGACGGCGCAAATCATCAGAGACAGAGGAGGGGTGAGCTGAAAATGGATGAAATACTGGTGCTGGCGGAGCACAGAAGAGGGCAGCTCCGCGATATTACCTTCGAGATGATGAACTTTGCCAAAGCACTCGCCTCCGGCAACCAGATGGAGGTAACCGTTTTGCTGCTGGGACACGGCATCGATGAAATGGCCGGACATCTTGAAAATTCGTGCGACAATCTTCTCATGATGGATTCCCCGGAGCTCGCGGACTACACCCCTGATCCCTATCTTCTGGCCCTTGAAAAGACCATCAATGAGCGGCGGTCATTTCTGACCGTGATGGGACACACCGCCGCCGGTATGGACCTGGCCCCTGCCCTCGCGGCACGTCTCTCAATCCCTCTGATGAGCGACTGTCTGGACGCAACGTTGAACAATGGAATCCTTGAAGTGGAAAGACAGATCTACGGGGGGAAGATCAACGCAAAATTGGGCATGAAACCTTTTGCCCAATATTTCGTCACACAGCGGACCGGCTGTTTTCCCACTTCGCTCGTCCATGATAAATCCGCTGGGAAATTCCCGCTGAAACCTCCTGCCTGGCAGGAATTCAGGCGCAATTTCGTGGAGTACGTGGAGGCGGAACTTTCGGGTGTGGACATTACCGCGGCTGATATTCTGGTTTCAGTGGGAAGGGGTATTGGAAAACCGGAAAGCATCGCCATGGTGCAGGAATTTGCCGATGCGATAGGGGCCCCCCTTTCCTGTTCCCGCCCTGTTGCCGACAAGGGATGGCTTCCAAAAGACAGGCAGGTTGGAACCTCCGGAAAAACCGTACGGCCGAAGGTTTACATCGCTCTGGGGATAAGCGGTGCTTTTCAGCATCAGGCGGGCATGAAAAACGCCGAAACCATCATCGCCGTAAACAAGGATGCCAGGGCTCCCATCTTCAATGTGGCACAGTACGGAATCGTGGGGGATCTCTTCCAGGTCGTCCCCATATTGAAGGAGAAGTTTTCGAAATAGGGGGAGGAGTGCCGTATGGATTTTTCGCTCAACAAGGAACAACAGGATATCATAAAGGCGGCGCGGGAATTTGCTGAAGGGGAATTTTCCGACGTGGCCGGAGAATTTGACCGGAACGAGACATTTGACCAGAAGATCTGGAAAAAGGCTTGTGAGCTGGGATTTGTAGGCGTCTTTATCCCTGAGAAATACGACGGCCTCGGCTATGGCTTTCTCGAACATTGCCTTATCACCGAGGAATTCTGGGCCGTAGATCCCGGAATCGGTCAGGCCGTTCTGTCCACCACCTTTGGATCGGAACTCCTTGGCCTGTTTGGCTCCGAGGCCCAGAAAAAGCAAGTCCTCCCGCCTCTGGTCACCGGAGAGGCCGTTCTTGCTACAGCCATCACCGAACCGGATGCCGGCTCTGACGTGTCGAGCGTCACCACCACGGCTGTGCGGGAAAAGGGAGAATGGATCATCAACGGCGCCAAGATGTTCATCACGAACGGCGACCTTGCGAAACACGTGCTCGTTTTCTGCCTCACAAACCCTGAAAACCCCTCTCGCCATGACCGGCACAGTTTCATCCTTGTGTCCACTGACACCCCCGGATTCGAGGCCACGAAGATGCACGGCAAATTGGGGACCAGGGCCTCGGATACGGCAGAGCTTTCCTTTGTCGATGTCCACGTGCCTCTCGAGAGCCTGGTGGGTGAAGAGGGAAACGGATTTCGGGAACTCATGGCTTTTTTTAATCGCACCAGGCTCCACATATGCGCCCAGGCAGTGGGCCTGGCGCGCGGCGCCCTTGAAGAATCCATCCGCCACACCAAAGAGCGGCGACAGTTCAATTCACCGCTGGCATCCTTCCAGGTAACGCAGTTCAAACTTGCCGAAATGGCCACCTGGATTCGTGCGGCCAGGAACCTCTACTACGAGGCCGCATGGTCGGTTGATCGAGGCAAGGTGGACCACGCCCTGATCGCAATGGCCAAGTGGTTTTCCGCTGAAATGGCGGTACGATGCGCGGACGAGGCGCTTCAGATGCACGGAGGATATGGGTATTTTGATGAATATAAGGTGCAGCGCCTTTACAGGGATGCCAAGATTCTTGAACTGTACGAAGGCACGAAAGAAATGGAAAAAACCATCGTTGCCAGGAGCATCCTGGGATAAGATCAAACAAAAGGCCTTATCCCGGATGCGGTTGAATCAAATGAGTCTCCTCCCGCAGAGCAGCTCAGGAAGGAATCCATTTCTTCCGTTCCGAGGCTCCGGGCTGGTCTTTTCAGTGACTTACCAGCGTGGGATAGCTACCCCCTCCGCATTCTCGACTGCGTCGAGCTGCGGGTTCCCCCACTGATACGTCACGAAAAGACGGCGCCCTCTCACCAGTCACTCCAGAAAAGGCTTCCTCCCTGAGCAGCATTCCCTTCTACACCCCGATCGGGGGAGCCCGAGGTTGATTTTTTTATTTGAAAATTGCCCGAGAAGTATTAAATTGTTCCGTGTGCGGGTTACTCCTGCTCAAAATCATGTTCCGGAGGTTTAGCATGCCCATCTACGAATTCAAATGCCGCGAATGCGGCAAAGTTTTTGAACGCATTTGCTTCGCAGGAGACGATGAAAGCGATA
>Ga0315535_1000199_pt1 | contig 41087 bp, 35 predicted proteins | sample SalMarSW160220MG_2_FD_203092 | JGI IMG/M metagenome (GOLD analysis project Ga0315535, IMG submission 203092) | Salt marsh sediment microbial communities from the Plum Island Ecosystem LTER, Massachusetts, United States - Salt Marsh Sediment SW1602-20 ... | reverse complement strand
CGTTTTGGAAACAAGGATCTTCTGCCCCGCCTTGGTGACAACCGCAACGGGCCCGGAGGGGGTACTGATCCCGATCCCGATACGTCCGCCGGGATTATGCGGGAATTCCGCTGCGAAAAGGGCCGGCTCGCCGGTCATGTACTCCAGGGCGTAGAGTGTCGCTGACCCTCCGGACAACGTCGGAGCGAAGGTGGTGAAATAATAAACCTTATTGAAAACAAGCCCTTTTGCGAGTGCCTTTTCGCCCGCCGGGAGGCGCAGGTACCAGCCCATGTCCACGTGGCCGTTGCTGTCCACATCCATGAAGTCGTCGTCCAGGTCCGGGACCGGCGGGAATGTGGTCACGTCCACGAGATCCAACTCGGTCAATGTATGGGCGTCGTGTAGGTCCTTAACGGCATAGATCCTGTCCAGGGTCGTCGGATTGCAGGGATCCTCCACATCTCCCGTCCCTATGAACACCAGATCATAGCCCTTTTCGAGGGTTACACTGGGGGGATAGAAAAACTTCCTGAGCCCCAGTGGTTCTCCGGAAATGCCTGCGATAAAGAGAACGCGGCCGGTCCAGTCCATGATGTTTTCATCGGTCCCGGGAAAGGGCAGAGGATCGCCTTCTGCATCGGTAAATCTTCCGATGCGCCACAGCTGCCCCCCTGTGTCGCCCACATAGAGCTTATCCACAAATCCGTTATCATTTTCATCCACCGCCGTTACGGCGCTGGGAACGGCGTAATCCATTCCGCTGATGCCCTCGGAACCATTCTGCCATATCTGTAGAACGCTCCCGTCAAGCACCCGGATGGCGAGGACGGCCCTTCCAGAGGAGTTGTCCGTCGTATAGCCTCCGCCGATAAAAAACACCGGCGTTCCTGTTTCGTCCTCGTCCGAGGTCCTCACCAGTCCGAAAGCGGGCTCCGACCAGGTCTGGCCCAATGCCGGAATGACACTGTCCGGCCCGGCGGCGCCGGGAAGACTCAATGCGGCGGCATCACTTGTCTGGCTGATTCTCCACAGAAAGGAGGGTCGCTCGGGATCCGTGACATTCAGGGCAAAATAACTCGTGCCTCCGCTTCTCTCACCGCAGACAAGAACGACCCGGTCCCCGGCTCCTGCATCCAGAATTCCGTCACCGTTTACATCCTGTACATACACCTTCGGGCTCGCATCAATGAAAAAAGAATGGTCGAGTCCTTCCACCAAATTCTTGAGCCGGTGAAGCTGGTCCGGAGGAATGAAGGCCCAGAGCTCTTTGCCCGAGAGGGTCTCGTCGCCGCCCGAACTTGTGTCACTGTCCAGGAGAGCATGGAGCATCCCATCGTTGGCCCCGAAAAAAACCACCGTCTTGGAAGAACCGTCGGCGTAGCGATACGTGAATGCCAGGGGCTGGCTGTGAAGCACATCCCCCAGGATCACGTCCCTGTTTTCCACGGTGTTTCCATTGTGATTTTCATCAAACACATCTGCGCCCCGCACATAATTGATGACGTCAGAGGGGTCGTGCACGGGATTCCCCAGCACAGCCTCGGTCAGCAGGGCATTGTCGGAACGAAACTGGTTGGTTGAAATCGTCAGATCGCTGGAATCTCCCAGGTAGGTGTAAATCTTCCTTTCACCGTTGGGCACGTAATTGGGCTTGAGGGGATCGGCCCAATCTCTTGCCGACCAGTAGGGAACTGCTCCGGCCTGTACCGACCCGTCGGCGCCCAGCGCGGGATCGCCGTTTTTGTCCACGATCTCGTTCTCGGAGGAAAGGGCAAACCTGACCACGTCTCCTTCCCAGAATGGTCCGTCCTCCGGTCGGTAGAGTCCCAGGTATACGCGATTGGTGCTGATGGTCTGCTCGGAGGGGACAACCGGCGAAGTGAGGCTGCTCCATCCCTGGTCCGGACCTGAAAAGAAGACCAGGCATGTGTCATCGGCAAGGCCCTGTGCGCCGAGCATCGCCAGGAGGGCAAGGATCACCATTCCCGGAAACCATACGCGTCGTTTTACCATTCCGCCTCTCATGTGCCTAGCCGTTCACGATGCGCGCCATTACGATGGATTCAAAAACCCAGCCGGTAGAACCCGACCTCGATGAGGGCCCTGGCGCCGGACGGTCCATACCCGTTGCACAGCATTTTATATCGATAGGCTTTGAACCGGCCCACTTCAAATCCGGAACCCCGGGGCGCGGCAGAAGCACCCAGATATTCGACTGTCCCGTCAAAGGACTGTTTATGGCCCAAAAGGCCTTCGGGAGAGGAAAAAGACCTGGGGGTGCCGGCGGTAATATTCTGATTATCATAGAGCCCGGGGCTGCGAGCCACGTAGCCGCTTGCCGATTCCGCCGCATAGAAGGCTTCCCTCTGGAACTTCCAGTTCCCCGCCATGCTCAGTTCTGATTCGCTCATCTGGGTGGCGGCAATCCCGACAACAGTGAGCAGCAGGAGAACGACCAGTGCAACCACCAGCACGGATCCCGTCTCCCTCTCTGCAAATCCGCAGGAATTAGTCATTGTGCGCTCCATTTTCGTCCTTATAAACGGGGCCTTATGTACTGAAGCGTGAGATGTTTCACCCTTCCATGATCTTCCCAGGTCACGATCACATGTACTGTCTTGGTTCCGACCGCGGCATCGTCCGCTGCGACATTCCAGTAAACTGCATAGGTTTTTCCCCGCGCCGTTTGCCGGGTGATCCCGTAATCGGCATCGGCCGCTGTAAGCGGATCGCCATCAAATTCAATGTTATCCAGGCCGGAAACTCCGTCGCCGTCCCTGTCTTCAAGACTGGCATCGTCATACGCGACGGCAGCCAGTTTTTCCACCTGGTCGGACGCGAGAGCAGTCGCGTCGGTCACGTCCATTGCGCTCCCGTTGGCGATGATGGCGGAACCCTGCATGGTTGCAACGGCAAGCAGGCCGACGGTGAGGATGGAAATGGCCACTATCACCTCGAGCAGGGTAAAACCCCTCTGGCTTTCCTTCCCCGGCGCGCAAGTTCTCCGGTTGCGTTCCATTTCCTCATTTCCCCTGTTAAAAGGCAAGATTCCGGCATCGGACTTCCACCGTCAGAAGCCTGCGGCGAAAGTGATCGTTTCCCGGGCCGAATATTACATCTCCGGACTGATTCCTGTAGACTACGGTGTTCAAGTAATGAGGATCTTCCTTGTCGGGCCTGACAAGCAGCGTCACCTGTACCGATCTGATTTTGGAAGGATCAGAGACCGGGGTGGGCAGTACATGACGTGCGCCGTCAAGATACACGAAGTCCAAAACCTCTACGCCTTGCACCGCTACCTGGCCCGTATGGTTTATGCTATATGGAGTCTTTCGCTCCAATTTTTGAACACCGTCCTTCACGTACAGGTCATAAGTAATATCCTCATTGTATTCGGCTGCGTCGCCATCGCCGTTCAGATCTTCCGTGAGCCTGATGGAATGCGCGGCGGCCGTCAGAATCCCGGCATGGGCTGTGCCGCTGGGATCGCATCCAGCCATGGAGATATCCCTTTGCATGAAGTACACGGCTGCCCGTACGTTCTGCTCCATGGCGGTAGCCTGCGCCTGTGCAGTATAGGAACTCTCCTGGGAGACATAAACGGAATAGATGCCTGCCATCACAATACCGCTTATTGCGACTGCGATGAGCAGCTCCACCAGGGTGAAGCCTGCCGCGCCCTGCGATATTTTATTTCTTCCCTTGATCCGCATAGGCCTCCCGGTGCTTGGCGGATTCATTCGATACGGAGGTTTCCCGCAGATGAGAGCACCAGCTTCATCTTTACGCCCTTTGTATTCCTGAGATAGACGGTCCCCATGCCTAAGCCTCCGCTGTTACTCGTTGGAATGCCGCTGGGCTGAAAAGCGACGGAGGGATTGCCGGTGTCATTGTTGGCAAACGTCAGCCCGTCCCCTCCTCCCTTTGAGAGATCAAAAGAGACGCCATCGTACTGGTCGCCCTCGCCCCAGAGCCGCCGGGCAATGATCTTCTCCCCCGGATCGTATTCAAGGTTATTGTCGGCATCAACGAAGGCCACGTAGGAATACGTCGTTGAGCCGATTTTCTGCTTGAAGCAGATCGTGCTGTAGCTTCCGGTCTTGGCAGCGGTCATCTTTGCAAGCTGAAAACTGGAAAACAGGTCTCTGGCCGCGGCCTTCAGCCGGTAGTCCGGCAACCAGGTGGAAAAGGCGGGAATGGCAAAGGCGGCGATAATGCCGATGACGAGCATTGTCATGAGGACCTCCAGGAAGGTGAAACCCTTCGATCCTTCCGCTGTGCTTGAAAAGATCCTGGCGGTCCGCTTTCTCATATCGTCCTCTTTATCCCCTGAAGAACGGGGATCGTATTCTACAATGAGGCATTAAAGTTACTGTCTTCTTTTACCATACATTTCTCTCCACGACAACTATTTTTCGCACTCCCGAAACCGACACGCAATTTATGACGGAAAATCTGATCTTCTCAGTCACGGCCTTCCCCGGGAACGTTTCAGATTTGTAATGCTTAAGAAATGCTGCAGAAATATTCAGTTCCTATAGTTCCACCTAAAGGTTGACGATTTGGGAACACGCTGTTTTTCCAGTATGACAGACCCGTCACATTGCGGTCAATACAAAGTAAGGAGGATACGATGAACTTCCGACTAATAAGATGTCCCAGACAACCGGGGAATCTTCGCATTTCAAAAAATGCATGCGCACTCCGGTATCATGAGGCCCAGAAGATGGACTCCGAGATTCCCGTTCGAGAGTTCGATATCATCAGGAAGATCGGACTGGAGACCTGCAAGACCTGCCCGGTGGGAAAACGGAACGCCGTGGAACTGCACATCTCAAACCAGGAAAGCTTGAAACCGCGTGACGACAGAACCGTTCATGAGGGAAACAGCTGACATACAATACGGACAGAGGAGGAACACGAGAAATGAAACAGAACAAACGGACTTCGCTAAAAATATTCAGATACGTTGCACTTTTTGGGATTATTGCGCTCTTCTGCGCACCGGCGCTCGCGCAAGCGGCGGCTTCGGGATCGAAAGACTACGGCCCGGCATCATTTGCAGACCTTGCCGAAAGCGTGAAACACTCGGTAGTAAACATATCCACCACCCAGGTTATTAAAGGCGCGCCGATGAACCCTTTTGGATCGCCCAATTCTCCTTTCGGCCATTTCTTCGGCAATGATTTCTTCAACCATTTTTTCGGCAATATCCCCCAAGGTGAAATGAAAAGCCACGCCCTTGGATCCGGATTTGTCATCAGTTCCAACGGCTTCATTCTCACCAATAATCATGTGGTGGAAAAAGCCACCGAGATAAAGGTGAAGCTGGACAGCGGCGCGGAATATGATGCCAAGATTATCGGACGGGACCCGAAAACAGATCTCGCACTGATCAAGGTGACGCCCAAAAAGAATTTCCCGGCGCCGGTCAAGCTCGGAAATTCCGATGCTATCAGAGTCGGCGACTGGGTCATGGCTGTCGGCAATCCTTTCGGTTTGGGGCAGACCGTCACCACCGGGATCATCAGTGCGAAGGGCAGGATCATAGGGGCCGGCCCGTATGATGATTTCCTCCAGACCGACGCCGCCATCAATCCAGGAAACAGCGGGGGCCCGCTCTTCGACATGGCGGGAGAAGTCATCGGCATCAATACCGCCATTATTGCCAGCGGGCAAAACATCGGTTTCGCCATTCCCATCAACGTAGCAAAAGAACTCCTTCCCCAGCTCGAATCAGGAAAGATCATCCGCGGATGGCTCGGCGTCATGATTCAGGACATTACCCCCGAGCTGGCAAAATCCTTCGGCCTCAGTACGACAGAAGGTGTGCTGATCTCAGATGTCTCAAAGGACAGTCCCGCAGAAAAAGCCGGCCTGAAACGAGGGGATGTGATCACCCGGTTTGATGGAAAAGAGGTTAAAGATGCTCACATGCTGTCTCGCATGGTGGCGGCAAAGAAACCGAACACCACGGTTACGGTTGAAGTCATCCGGGACAAGAAGGAGAAAAGCCTCCAGGTTAAGCTTGGTACAATGCCGCAAAACCAACAGGCGGCCCTTTCCCCCATGGAAAACAAGAGCCCGTGGGGACTCACAGTCCAGGAAATCACCCCTGATCTGGCCAGCCATCTCGGTCTCAACCCGGATGAAAAGGGAGTGGTGATCTCGGATGTGAAGCCCGGAAGCCCGGCGGCTGAAGCGGGACTCAGGGCTGGCGATATCATCAAGGAGGTTGATCGCAAGGAAATAAAGAGTCTTGGTGCTTATGACAAGGCCATGAACAAAGCGGATAAGAGCGAGGGAGTCCTGCTTCTCATCAAGCGGGGGAACGGGACAATTTTCGTCGTATTGAAGCAGTCAGGGAATGAGTAGAATTCGTCATGTGATCTCAGGCCGATCGCTTGAGGTCACATGACTTTACTTTTCCAGTGCCCGCCCACAAAACATCTCGGTGGGCACTGTCCAGTTTCCAATCCAGAAATGAGACGTTTTTGCAAGATCAAGACTTCCGGGAACCCGTTGCAAAGCAGTGGGACTTAATCACCGCGAAGGGGATTGTGAAAAATAGCCGTTTCTGGATGGAAACTGCTTACTGATCGAGCTTCAGAATCAGAAAGGACCCCAGGAAGAAAAAGATACCGTTGGCCAGCCAGGCAGAAAGGATTGGGGGGAGAATCCCCGCAAAGCCGAGTGACCTCGATACGCCAAGGACGATGAGATAGAGAAAGCAGGCTACTACGCCCATGGCTACGGATACAGGTGTTCCTCCCCTCTTCTGCAGGATGGCAATGGGGGCTCCGAGAAGGACCATGATAAAGACGATGAACGGGAAAGAGAGCTTGATATTGAGGTCAACAAAATACCGGGAGGCGTCATATCCCTCATCCTGGACCTTTTCGGCAAACCGTTTGAGCAGCCAGTACCCCATCTCCTCGGGTTGCCTCTCCTCCTTGGCGAATGTCCCCGGTTTTTCCGGTATACTCAGGTAGATCTGCTTGAACCGGGTGAGCCCGTAGCCGCCGTCCTTGTCCGCGGTAAGCGTTATCCCGTTCCTCACTTCCCATGTTTTGCCCGTCCATACTGCAACTCTTCCGTCTATTCTTTTCAATAAACGAAAAGAGGAATCAAAGAAGTAGAAAGTGGGTCGATACATTGTCTTCTTGTTCGGGTCGAACCTTGCTATCCAGTAAATAGCATCCCCTGATCTGTACCAGATGTCATCCCGACCATAAACCCCTCCTTCGCTCCTCTTCTCCACGTATATCCTCCAGAGGGCGTTCGCACGGGAGCTTGAATAGGGAACCACGGATTCGGAAAAAAGGAAGAGAGAGAGAGAGAGGACAAAACCGAGAAAAAAAATCGGGCGCATGAAGTCAAAAACCTTGATGCCGCACGCTTTGAGCGCCATGATCTCATTATTTTTCCTCATCAGGCTGAACATGATAATGACGGCTATCAGGACTGCCGGCGGCAACATTTGCACGACAACAAAAGGGAGGAGATACAGAAGGTAGCTGACGATCACATTCCGTGGTACCTCGGCTTCAATGAAGTTATCCACCTTGCCGAAAAAATGCACCATCATATAGATGGAAATGAAAGCAAACAGGCACAGAAGGAGGAGCTTGAAAAATTCCTTATACAGGTATTTGGTGAATACGGGCATGGTCTATCAATGCTCAAGCTCGACCTTCGGTTCCCTGGTCATTAAATCCTTCACGGCATCTTTCGGATCCTTCCCGTTATAGAGAACTTCATATACCTGCGTGGTAATGGGCATGTCCACCCCCACCTTTTTTGAAAGTTCATAGGCGGACCTGGTGGTCTTGATGCCCTCAGCCACCATGTTCATTCCGCTGGTGATCTCCTGTAGTTTCATGCCTTTCCCGATCTTGAGGCCCACTGTCCTGTTCCGGCTCAGATCTCCCGTGCAGGTGAGAACGAGATCTCCCATCCCCGCAAGGCCCGCGAAGGTATGAGGATTTGCACCCATGGCAACGCCCAGGCGGGCAATTTCTGCGAGGCCTCTCGTGATCAGGGCCGCACGGGCATTATGTCCGAAGTGCAACCCGTCTGATGCTCCCGCCGCGATTGCAATGACGTTCTTCAGGGCCCCTCCCAACTGGATTCCTATGAGGTCCTCGGAAACATACACCCGGAAGAACGGGGTCGTAAAGAGGCGCTGGAGATTCTCGGCGTGTTCCACGTCATTGCAGGCAATAGTAACCGCAGTAGGATACCCGGCAGAGACCTCTTTTGCGAAGCTGGGTCCTGAAAGACAGGCATAGGTTTTCATGAACGAGTCGGGCAATACGTTTTCCGCCACCTGAGACATAATCATGCCGGTCTCATTTTCGATTCCTTTTGTTGCGGCCATGATGTGCATGCCCTTGACGAGGTGCGGCAGAAGGCCCTCAAGGACTTCACGGAAGACGTGGGACGGCACGACTATCAGTATTAATTGGCTTCCGGACACCGCCTCCCCAAAAGACCGGACCGGGGTGAGACGGCTCGACAGGGAAACATCGGGCAGGAAGAAGCTGTTTACGTGTTCGCGCACGATCTCATCGTAGACCTCTTCCTCCCGCACCCACAAGGCAACATTCCTGCCTTTTTCTGCAAGGAGATTCGCCAGGGCAGTTCCCCAACTCCCGGCCCCGATCACCGATATGTTGCTGATGTCATTTCCCACGACCTGTTTCCTTCTGGCCGGATCACCCAAACCCATTTCTGCTATCAGCGCGGTAAGGGTCCGGCGCCCGAAGGGCTGGAGGGCCTTCTCACTCCTCCATGAGTTTGGCTACTCCAACCACTTTCTCTCCTTCTCCAAGGTTGATCAATTTCACGCCCTGGGTATTCCGGCCGATGATCGATATATCTCCCACCCTCAGACGAATAATCTTTCCATGTCCGGTGATGATCATCAGCTCGTCGGTCTGGGCCACCTGGTACGAAGAGACGACCGGGCCATTTCTGACAGATGCCTTGATGGTCAGTATCCCCTTCCCCCCGCGTGACTGCCGCCGGTATTCTCCGGTCCGGGTGCGTTTTCCATACCCGTTTTCCGTAACGGTCAAGATGGTCGCCCCTTCCTGCAGGGCCTCCATTCCCACCACCGCATCGCCCGGCTCCATTCGGACCCCGATGTTTCCACTCGCAACCCGGCCCATACTCCGCAGTTCGGATTCGTTGAAGCGGATGGATTTTCCCCGCCGCGTGGTAAGAAAGATATCGTGTTGTCCGTTGGTGACCCGAACCCCGATAAGCTCATCTTCCTCTCTGATTTTTATAGCCACAATCCCTCCGGCCCTCGGGCGGCTGTAAGACAGGAGGTCGGTTTTCTTGACAAGACCGTTCTTGGTCGCCATAACCACATACTTTCCTTCCTGAAAGTCTTTCACCGCAAGGGTGGTGGCAACCTGTTCGCCGCGACGGAGATCCAGGAAATTCACAATGGCCTTCCCCTTGGACATCCGCCCCGCCTCGGGAATCTCATGCACCTTCTTCCAGTGTACCCTGCCGAGATTCGTGAAGAACAGGAAGTTATCATGAGAGGAGGCGACGAAAAGATCCTCCACGAAGTCCTCCGCCTTGGGCCTGACGCCGGTCATCCCTTTTCCACCACGTCTCTGGGCCCGGTACAGGCTGATGGGGTTTCTCTTGATGTATCCCTGGTGACTCATGGTGACTACCATATCTTCATCCGCGATGAGGTCTTCGACGTCAATATCTCCGACGTCTTCCAGGATTTCCGTCCTGCGGTCATCCCCGTACCGCTGCCTGATCTCTTCGGTCTCGTCCTTGATAATCTGCAGGACCATGGCATCGCTCTCGAGAATCGCCTTGAAACGGGCGATATTCTTGATCAGATCCTGGTATTCCGCATTGATCTTCTCTCTCTCCAGTCCGGTCAGTCTCTGCAGCCGCATATCGAGAATCGCCTGTGCCTGGAGATCAGAAAAGTCAAAGTCGGACATGAGTCGCGATTTCGCTTCTTTGGGATCAGTAGAAGATCGGATCAGTGCGATGATCTCGTCCAGGAAATCAAGAGCCTTCTTGAGTCCTTCCAGGATGTGGGCCCTTTCTTCCGCCTTTCTGAGATCATAGATGGTCCTGCGGATAATCATTTCCCGGCGATGGGAAACAAAGTGCTCCAGGATCGCTTTCAGCGTCAAGATCTGGGGGCGTCCGTTCACGATGGCCAGGAGGATGATGCCGAGGGAGACTTCCATCTGGGTAAACTTGTAGAGGCGATTGAGTATCACCAGGGATCTGCCGTCCCGCTTCACATCCACCACGATGCGCATCCCGTCCCTGTCGGATTCATCGCGTATGTCGGAGATTCCCTCAATTTTCTTTTCCTTGACCAAAGAGGCGATCTTTTCCAGCAGTCTTGCCTTGTTCACCTGGTAGGGAATTTCTGAAACGACGATTCGTTCTCGGTTCTGGCCGATCTTTTCCACAAACGCCCTGGCTCGAATCCTGATGATACCGCGGCCCGTCTTGTAGGCTTCCCGAATGCCCCTCCGCCCAAGAATGAAACCGGCCGTCGGAAAATCAGGACCCGGAACGATCTTCAGGAGCGTCCCAATATCCGTTTCCGGCTCATCGACAATTTTGATAACCGCATCACATATCTCCCCCAGATTGTGCGGGGGAATATTCGTCGCCATCCCGACCGCTATGCCCGAGGTGCCGTTGATAAGGAGATTCGGGATGGTCGTGGGAAGGATCAGCGGCTCCTCAAGTGAACCATCGTAGTTGGGCATGAAGTCCACGGTCTCTTTCTCTATGTCAGAGAGAAAGTCCTGCGCGAGCCTTGTCATGCGCACCTCGGTGTAACGCATGGCGGCAGGAGGGTCACCATCCACCGACCCGAAGTTTCCCTGGCCGTCCACCAGAGGATAGCGCATGGCAAAATCCTGTGCCATTCGCACGATACTGTCATAAACAGCCACGTCGCCGTGGGGATGATACTTTCCGATGACATCTCCAACCACGCGTGCTGATTTCTTGAACGGCCGGTTATAGTAGTTCCTGAGGTCGTGCATTCCGTACAGGATCCGCCGGTGAACAGGCTTCAAACCGTCACGGATGTCAGGCAAGGCCCGGCCTACGATGACACTCATTGAATATTCGAGATAAGATTTCTTCATCTCATCTTCGATTGTTACCGATTTTGAAATCAGATCAATTGCCATTCCTTCACTCCAATTTGGCTCCAGCAACGTTCACGTTCCGGTGGTAACATACCCCCAAGAACTGCACCTCGCGCTCTGGACCTCAAATATCCAACTCTGTTACCTGGAGAGCATTATTCTGGATAAACTCTCTCCGGGGTTCTACCTTATCTCCCATCAGGACCGTAAAGATATCATCAGCCTCCACTGCATCCTCGATTTCCACCTTGAGCAGCGTTCTTCTGTCAGGGTCCATGGTGGTCTGCCACAACTGTCCGGGGTTCATCTCCCCAAGACCTTTGTATCGCTGTATGGCAAGGCCTTTCTTTCCCCTCTCCAAGAGCTCTCCCAGCACATCCTGGGGGTTTTCCATAGTCCTGGATTCGTGTTCTTCAACGAGGCGACACCCCCCCTTCGACAGCATCTTCAACTTTTCAGACATGCTCACCAGATACCTGAGTTCGGGAGAAGAGAGGAATTCCCAGTTAACCGTAAAGGTCTGGCCGCCGTTCGACGTCTCCGTTACGAGAAACTCGTAGTTTCCCCGCTCTTCATCCCTCGGAAGATCCTGAACCCGAAATTTCTTTTGACGAAGCTCTTCTTTGAAGTTCTCCACGAACGCTGAATCCTTGTAAAGACGTCTGTCAGCCTTCCCTCCGAGCACCATCAATTCAATGAACCGGGAACTGTACCCCATGCGAGATAATTTTGTGACATTTTCATAAAACCTGATCAGGCTCTTGAGAAGACTCGCGAGGGTTTTTCCGGTAACCTTCTCGCCATTCCCGAGAAAAAGGGTCTCGTTGTTGGAAATACGTTCAACAATGAAACTGTTGAATCCTTCCTCGTCTTTCACGAAACGTTCTTGCTTCCCGTCCATCACCCGGTAGAGAGGCGGCTGAGCAACATACAGGTGGCCCTTTTCTATGAGCTCCGGCATCTGCCTGAAGAAAAACGTGAGGAGCAACGTCCTGATGTGAGATCCATCCACATCAGCATCCGTCATGATAATCACCTTATGGTACCGAAGCGAATCAATGTTGTACTCCTTGTCCCCGATTCCCGTCCCCAGCGCGGCAATCATGGTCCGGATCTCCTCACTGGATATCATCTTGTCGAAGCGGGCCTTTTCCACGTTCAGGATCTTCCCGCGCAGAGGGAGAATCGCCTGAAAACGCCTGTCCCTCCCCTGTTTTGCAGACCCGCCCGCGGAGTCTCCCTCCACGAGAAATATCTCGCTGTGCTCAGGGTCCCTTTCCTGGCAATCCGCAAGCTTTCCCGGAAGTGAATGATCTGAAAGAACACCTTTTCGCCGTGCAAGATCACGCGCCTTTCTGGCCGCCTCCCTGGCCCTTGCAGCATCGATGACTTTGGACAGAATGGATTTTATGACGCGAGGGTTCTCCTCGAAAAAACTGCTCAGTCCGTCATTTACCAGTGTCTCCACCAGGCCCTTCACTTCGCTGTTCCCGAGTTTTGTCTTGGTCTGGCCTTCAAATTGGGGATTGGGAAGTTTCACGCTTATGACTGCGGTCAATCCCTCCCTGGCATCATCGCCACTCAACTTCTCCTTAAAATTCTTTCCCAAAGAAGAATTTTGGAGATATTGATTAATGCTCCTTGTCAGGGCCGACTTGAAGCCAATCAGGTGAGAGCCGCCCTCGGTGGTATTGATGTTATTCGCAAACGTAAAAATTTTCTCCTTGTAAGAAGTGTTGTACTGGAGTGCCACTTCCATGATAACCCGGCTCTTTTCTCCGTTCATGTAAATGGGTTTTGGATGAAGAACCTCTTTGTTTTTATTCAGGTATTCCACAAACGACCTGATACCCCCTTCGTACAGAAACTCCTTCTTCTTCCCGGTACGATCATCCAGTATCCTTATTCGTACCCCCTTTGTGAGAAAAGCCAGTTCACGCATCCTCCGGGCAAGCGTCTCAAAGTCAAATTCAGTGTCTTGAAAAATAGTCTTGTCGGGCAAGAAATGGACCTGCGTGCCACGCTTCTCGGATTTCCCCCTGGTTTCCAGGGGTGACGCGGTGACACCTCTCTCATAGCGCTGGTAGTGGATACTGCCGTTCCTGTATACCTCCACTTCCAGAAACTCCGAAAGGGCGTTAACGACCGATACGCCCACCCCGTGTAAACCGCCGGAGACGGTGTAGGTCTTGTGATCAAATTTCCCGCCCGCATGGAGTTTCGTCATAACCACTTCAAGGGCCGGCATTTTTTCTGTCTTGTGGAGGTCGACAGGTATCCCGCGTCCGTTGTCAAACACCATGATACTGTTATCGGTGAGAATTTCGACATCTATACGATCGCAGTACCCTGCCAGCGCTTCATCAATGCTATTGTCCACCACCTCGTAGACAAGGTGATGAAGTCCCTCGAATCCTGTATTGCCAATGTACATGGCCGGCCTTTTTCTCACGGCCTTCAAACCCTCGAGCACCTTTATGTCCGAGGCGCCATATGATCTTGATTCTTTCGTCATTTCAAATCCTCATGGGCATAATAAGTCCCAGAAAACCGCTGTCTGCTTCACCTCTGAGCAAACACGGTTTGGAACTGTCGATAAATCCTAAACGTACTCGTTCACTTTCCATCGCCTGCAGCGCTTCAATAAAATAGCGCGCGTTGAACCCGATTTCCAGACGTTTGCCTGTATATTCCACGTCCATGTTTTCCTGTGCATTCCCCAGTTCAGGATTTGTAGACGTCAATTCCATGATATTGTTTTCCAATGAAATCTTGACGGCCCGGTAATTTTCATTACTCAGGATGACCATTTTCCTCATGGCCTCCAACAGGACAATTCTGTCCACTTCCAGGGAAATTCCGTCCTCACGGGGAATCACTGCCTGATAATCAGGAAACTTCGTATCTATGAGGCGAATAACAAGCAATGCATCATCTTTCTTTGCCGCGCAGTTGTGTTTTTCGAAGCCCAGTTGCACAACTCCGCCTTCAGCACAAAGTTTGACGAGTTCGGCCATTCCTTTCTTGGGAATCATGACGCCATGCCCCACATCCAGTTCTTCAATTCCAGGAATAGCCTTGTCTACAAGGGAAAGCCGGTGTCCATCGGTGGTCACCATTCGAAGAATATAGGTGCCCTCAAGTGCAATCCTTTCCGTGAACACCCCGGAAAGCTTGAAACCGGCCTCTTCAATGGTCACCGCATAGATGGTCTTGTTGATCATTTCATTCAGGGTGTCTGCATCCACTGAAACAGTCTTGATTCCTTTTGGTTCCACGATACTCGGATAGTCATCTGCGGGTAAACAAGCCAGGTTGAATCGTGCAAGACCGTCCGTCAGGAAGAGCCAGTTGTTCTCTTTTTCTTTCAGATGAACAACATCACTCCTGCTCTCTTTGAGTATTTCAAAAAACTTTCTTCCCTGGATGGTTATGCTGCCCTCTTCGATGACTTCCGCGGGCAATTCCTGGCTGTATCCGAGTTCCAGGTCCGTTGCCGCGATGGTGATTTTTTCACCCTTTGCAGTAAGAAGAACAGTAGATAGGATAGGCATATTACTTCTTTTTTCAAGTATGGTCTGAACTCTCGAAATGCTTTTGAAAAGAATTGGTCTGTTGATTTTCGTTTCCATATGGGACCTCCTAAGAAAGTATTTTATTATGAATACTTAATAGAAAAAAATAGTCATAATAATAAGGAACTGTTGAATTGTTCAAAACAGTTCTACCATAGCAGGAATGAAGACAAAAATTACTTTCAGGGATTCGTCAGAAAACAGTTCTTTTGTCGCTTCACTCCTAATTTGTTTCCGCTACTTGCTGTTTTTGAACCGGTAGCAATCAATCTATTGAAAAGAAACTCCCATCAGGCGATCAAGTTCTCTATCTCAAGGATGTCCTTTCTGATCCGGTCGTTTTCTTCCCTGGCCCTGGTGATATGTTGCACGGCATAGATTACGCTCGAGTGATCTTTCTTTCGGAAAGCAATTCCGATTTCCTTGAAAGACCAGTCAGTATAACGCCTGCACAGGTACATCGCAAGTTGCCTCGGGTATGCATATTTCCTTTTCTTGCTCTTGGAAAGAAGATCAGCTAGTGACAGATCGAAAAACCGTGCGGTGATCTTCTGAATCTGTTGAACACTGGCAGCGGGGGAGAGAATACGTTTTCCGCCGGTCACCAGTCTTACAAGGGAAATATCAATAGGCTTTTCATGAAGCGACGCGTAGGTTTGCAGACGAGTGACAAGCCTGACCAGTTCTTTCATGTTGTTTGTGTTATTTGCCAGGAAAAAAGCGGCATCATCCGGGATGTGGATTCCTTCCTCTCGACATTTTTGATCAATAATTTTCAGCTTTATGTCCTGGTTGGGGGTATCGATCCTGGAGATGACGGCCCACTGGAGACGAGATTTCATTCCCTCAATGAAATTCTCTATTTGATTGGGCGGGTGCTCTGCCGTGAAAACAATCTGCCTGCTCGTCTCGTGAAATGCATCGAAAAAAGAGATTAATTCTTTTTGTGTCTTGAGTCGTCCGGAGAGAAGGTGTACATCGTCGAAAAGGAGGAATGAGGCTTTCTCAAGATCCATTTTGAATTGATTCATGGTTCGCTTTCTGAGGGCGGAAGAAACCTGGGAGGTGAAGCGATCGGCAGTGATGTATTCCGCCTTTTCTCGCGATCGATTGGCTTTGATATAGTTGCCGATGGCATGCAGGAGGTGGGTTTTGCCCCGGCCAGGCTCACCATAGATGTAGAGGGGATTAAAATGCCGGGCAGAGCCCTTTGCGGCCTCCAGTGCGGATTGAAACGCAAACCGGTTCGCTTCCCCGGTCACAAAGTTTTCGAACGTCAGTTTCTTATTCAACGAGGCGCCGGATGTGTACCTGGTTTTTGGCGGGGAACTTCCTATCGCTGAGGTATCTTTAACGGCATTTAAGGGAAGGACGAATTGAATCTCCGGAGCAGTCCCCAAAAGGTCGCTGAATCCGCTTCGTATTTTTCCGGCATATTTTTCCTTCAGCCAATGTGCCACAAATTTATTTGGAACCTCGATTGTAGCTGTGACTGAATCTATTTCCTGGAGGCTGGTGCCTGAAAACCATGTCTCGATCTCCACAGGGGAAAGGTGCGTTTCAAGGTATTTGATCACGTGATTCCAGATTTCCCCTTTTTTTCTCATAATAACTACAGAAATATCCTTGAAAGATTCTTTTAAATTATTAAACTTTAGACAAATTGTATTGAAATTTCAACCTAAAACTGATTGAGAGGGAGTATGATGGCGTATTGTATTGCTCTTGCAGGAAAAGGCGGGACCGGCAAAACAACCATGGCCGGACTCTTGGTGCGGTATCTTGTGGAAAAAGGAAAAAAGCCGGTTCTGGCGGTGGATGCCGATGCCAATGCGAATCTGAATGAAGTGCTTGGACTGGAGGTGGAAGCGACGCTGGGAGACGCAAGGGAAGAAATGAAACACGGCGTGGCCGGCGGCATGACAAAAGATGTCTTCATGGAAATGAAACTTCAGCAGGCTGTTGTGGAGGCCGAGGGATTCGATCTGATCGTCATGGGAAGGCCGGAGGGGGCAGGATGCTATTGTGCAGCCAATACCCTTCTGACGGAATACCTGGGAAAACTCATTGACAATTATCCGTTTATCGTCATGGATAATGAAGCAGGGATGGAGCATATCAGCCGGCTCACCACCAACAACATCGATGTTCTCCTTGCAGTGTCTGATGCTACCCGGAGAGGCATCCAGGCTGCTTCACGGATTATCAATCTCACCGAGGAGCTCAAACTGAACATAACTCGAAAGATTCTTGTGGTGAATCAGGCGGGCGAGGCCCAACGAGAGGCCTTGATCAAGACCGCAGAGGAGTATCATCTGGAAGTCATCGGCATTGTGCCGGAAGATAGAGAACTGCGCGAATACGATCTGAAAGGGAGACCGACGATTGAACTCGGAAACGAAAATCCGGTTCTCCAGGCAGCGTACTCCATCTTTGATAAAATAGTTTGAAAGATATCCCTATATATGGTGTTTGATATTATTGTAACTACAATATAGAGGATATGTTTGTCGGCGCGAACCGGCTCATATTATTGTAGAAATTTCTTGACATAGGGTGGGCATTTCTCTATCTTAATGCCCTTAGAGCAGGAGAGCTTTTTTTTTGTCCTATTTTGTTCTATTTTTCACAATAGGAATTCGCCGCAAGAATTACCGTCAAATTTCAACTGCATCTGTGAAGGCGAGTGGTTGAGGAAAAATCCTGATCACTGTGCACGGGACGGAGACTTGCTGTTGTGAAAGATCGTTGCGGATAGCAAGGTTGTCTAAATTCCAATTAAGGAGGTAGAGAAATTGGCATTTGAAATTCCCAAACAAGCCTATTCAGGAAAAATAGGGGAGACCACGCTTGGTACCGGCGGTGCCGCTGTTACTCTGGGCGGTGAAACCTCCTACCCGTTTCATGTCTTTGAGGGGCAGGTTCCTCATCCTCCCAAGATAGCTATGGAGATCTGGGACTATGACCCTTCGAGCGAGTGGCCGGCCGGGGCCGTAGAACCCTTTAAGGATGTGATAGCATCTCCTGATGCCTGGGCGAAGAAATGTGTGGAAGAATATGGCGCCAACATCATCGTGCTGCAGCTCAAGAGCACTGATCCAAACGGGATGGACAGGGGCCCGAAGGAAGCAGCCGAGGTGGCCAAGAAGGTCGTTGACGCCATTAGCGTACCCGTGGTGGTCTGGGGTACGGCCAATAACCAGAAGGACGAAGAGGTCTTAAAAAAGATCTCCGAGGTTTGTGACGGCAAGAACCTTGCCCTTTCGCCGGTGGAGGAGGGAAATCACAGGGGAGTGGGCGCCAGCGCCCTCGGATACAAGCACGTGGTGGTGGCCTCAACTCCCATCGACGTTAACCTGGCAAAACAGTTGAATATCCTGCTCGGAAATCTGGGCGTCACTCAGGACAAGATCCTTGTTGATCCCACCACAGGCGGCCTCGGATACGGCATAGAATACAGTTATTCGGTCATGGAGCGCATCAGGATGGCCGCGCTCACCCAGGAGGATGATAAACTGCAGATCGCCATGATCAACAATCTGGGAAATGAGATCTGGAAATGCAAAGAAGCCGGGGAGAGCATTGAAGATGCACCCGCCATGGGAGACCCGGAACGACGCGCCATCCTCATGGAAGTAGTCGGTGCGGTATGCTATCTCATTGCCGGAAGTGATGTGCTGATCCTCAGGCACCCCGAAAGTGTGAGGATGATCCGTTCGTATATTGATCTCATGATCAACGGCGGGAGCGCTGCCGACGTGGCAGGGATTTCCAAGTATCTCCCCCTCGAGGAAGCGGACCTTCTGGCAATTTCACCCGAACCCACTCTTGCTTTTGAAGCCGCAGAAGCACTGAAGGCAGAGCCCAAGAAGGAGGCCAAGAAGGAAGCCCCGAAACCCAAGGCCGAGAAGAAAGAAGCGCCTGCTGAACCAGCCGGAAAGGTGGAAAAGGCTCCAGCCAAAGAACAGAAAGTCGTGGAGATGAAACCCAAGGCTGAAGAGGCGCCGAAGGCTGCTGAGGAGGCCAAGGCGGAGGCAGAAGCCAAAGCCAAAGCGGAGGCAGAAGCCAAGGCCAAAGCAGAGGGAGAAGCCAAGGCCAAAGCGGAAGCAGAGGCCAAGGCGAAAGCAGAGGCTGAGGCAAAAGCCAAGGCAGCAGCGGACGCGGAGGCAAAAGCCAAGGTGGCGGCCAAGGCGCGGGAAAAAGAGGAATTGCTGGCGCTCAGGCAGAAACGGGCCCAGGAAAGGGCCGGGCTGGAGGCAAAACGAGCGGCAGAAGAGGGAGGGGCAAAACCCAAGACACCCGCTGCGGAGCAGTTGACGCTGGTGGATAAGCTGATCCTCAATCTGCGACGTATTCATAAGCACTCCTGAACATTCGTGTAAACATTACTAGTGAAGAGGAGGAACCTCGAGAATGGCAACAGAAGAAGTCAAGAAGGCTGTGGCGGCCAAGAAGGAGAAGCCCGCGCCCAATCCGCGGGATCTGTCCATAGACCCGGCCACTCAGAAGATGATCGAGCGCTCAAGGGAGTTGGAGATAGAAACCATCTTCGACCGGGCCCAGTCAATGAAGGCGTGCAACATCGGCGTGCAAGGGACCTGCTGCAAGAATTGCGCACAGGGCCCCTGTAGATTGCCCCTTCCGAAAGGCGGCATAGAAGGAGAGGACACACGGAAAGGCCTGTGCGGTGCGACCGCTGAGACCATAGCGGCTCGAAACTTCGCCAGGATGGTTGCGGCCGGTGCCGCCGCCCATTCGGATCACGGCAGGGGTGTGGCAGAGACCTTTCTGGCCGCGGCCAGAAAAGACGTGGAGGACTACAAGATCCAGGATACCAGAAAACTCATTGAAATCGCACCTGATTTTGGTGTTGAGACGACGCTTGAAGGAGAGAATGGAGAGATCCTTGATCGGAATATCGATGAGATCGCCCTGGAAGTGGCTGAAAAGGCACTGGCCCAGTGGGGTCAGCAGGAAGGAGAAGTCTGTACTGCCAAGCGGGCGCCGAAACCCAGGTATGAACTGTGGAAGAAGATGGGTGTTGTGCCTCGAGGAGTTGACCGGGAGATCGTTGAGATCATGCACCGGACCCACATGGGGGTCGACCAGGACTATGAAAATCTGGAACACCAGTTTACCAGGGCCGCCATCGGAGACGGCTGGGGCGGGTCCATGATCGCCACTGATCTCCAGGACGTCCTGTTCGGATGTCCCTATCCGGTGCGAAGTTCTGCCAACCTCGGCGTACTCAAGGAAGATCATGTGAACATTGTCATACACGGGCATGAGCCGCTCCTGAGCGAGATGATCGTGGAGGCCGCGCAGCTCCCTGAAATGGTAGATCTTGCAAAACAAAAGGGCGCAGCCGGTATCCAGTTGTCCGGAATTTGCTGCACGGCCAACGAGATCCTCATGCGGCACGGCGTGCCCCTGGCTGGTAATTATCTGCAACAGGAGCTGGCCATTGTGACCGGCGCGGTGGATGCCATGGTGGTGGACCTCCAGTGCATCATGGAGAACATCGCCAGTGTGGCCCAGTGTTTCCACACCAAGATTATTACCACCAATCCCAAGGCCAAGATAGCATCCGGTGAGACGATTCATATTGAATTCGATGAACACACGGCATTTGAGGATGCCAAACGGATCGTGAAACTCGCCATAGAAAATTTCCCCAACCGGGAAAAAGAGGTTATCATTCCGGATAACGCCTCCGAGTTGATAGCAGGTTTCAGTTATGAGGCAATCAACTACCATCTGGGCGGAACCTTTCGCGGGTCTTACACCCCGCTCAATGACAATATCATCAACGGCCGTATTCGCGGTATCGGCGGTGTGGTGGGGTGCAACAATGCACGAACCAAGCATGACGACGAGCACATCACCATCATAAAAGAACTCATCAAACATGATGTCATCGTTTTGACGACGGGGTGCAGTGCCATTGCAGCTGCAAAGGTGGGGCTGCTGACGCCTGAATCTGCCAAGGTTTACTGTGGTCCCGGGCTTGCCGAGGTCTGTGAAACAGTCGGGATCCCGCCGGTGCTCCACATGGGCTCCTGCGTGGACAACAGCCGGATCCTCATGGCGGCCACCGAAGTGGTGAAGGCAGGTGGCCTGGGGAATGACATCAGTGACCTTCCCGCTGCCGGTTCGGCGCCTGAGTGGATGAGTGAAAAGGCCATCAGTATCGGCCATTACTTCGTGACCTCAGGCGTTTATACCGTATTTGGCGGAACATCGATACCGGTCACGGGCTCTCCCGTGTTCCAGAACTATCTTTTCAAGGATCTGGAAGATATTTACGGAGGGATGTGGGATTTCGAAGCGGACGCTGTAGAACATGCCCGCAAGATGATCGCCCATATTGATAAGAAGCGGAAGGCCCTCGGCATTGACAAGGCCAGGGAGCGGGTCCTGTTTGATATGGCGGCACGCCGTGATATGGAAGCCGCGTAATTATTATGAGAAGCCTCTTAAGAAGGGAGGAATGAAAAAATGTCGAAATTAGTAGCATTTGCAGCCATTCAAGGCGGCTATAATATTGTTTCCAAGGCAGAAGGAATATACAAACGGGCCCTTGAGACATACGGCGGGAGCCAGAAACTGGAATTTCCCAACACTGCCTATTACCTGCCCATCATCTATTCTCTGACGGGCATCAAGGTGACGGACCTGGATTCAGCCAGAGAAGTGATGGATTTCTGTCGGAAGCTGTTGCCGCCCCATATCAAGAAGGATTTCCATCTGCCCTATCTTGGGCCCCTTCTGGATGCGGGGATGGCCGCCCTCTTTGCCGAAGAGATCGTGGAGGCGATCCGGTATGTGGAGCATCCTGATTTTTACCAGCCGGAAATAGAAGATCCGGACCTGGACAACGGCAAGCTCTGGCTGGGTGCGGCGGACGACGCCATCATGAGGAAGCGCGGCGTGGAGTTCGTGGATGGGACGGCTCCGGGCTTTGCCGCCATCGTAGGAGCAGCGCCGGATGCGGCAGCCGCGAAACTGATTGCCGAGGAATATCAGCAGAAGAACCTGTATGTATTCATGGCCGCGAATCAGAGCGGAACCACCTTTGCCGAGCAGTTGCTGGAAGCGGATGTCCAGATCGGATGGAACACCCGCCTCGTGCCGTTCGGTCCGGATATATCCGCGGCGGTATTCGCCTTAGGGTTTGCGAACCGCGCCGGCATGTCCTTCGGCGGCATCCAGCCCGGTGATTACAAGAAACAGCTCAAATACCAGAAGGACCGTATCTTCGCTTTTGTCAACGCCCTTGGCGATGTGAATGCCGAGTGGGCAGCCAATGCCGCAGGGGCAATCAACTGGGGTTTCCCCACAATCGCGGATACGGACATTCCGGAGGTCCTGCCCACAGGAGTATGTACGTATGAGCATGTGGTGGCCAATGTGCCCCATGAGCAGATGACGGCCAAGTCCATCGAAGTGCGTGGGCTCAAGGTCACCGTCTCAAAGGTGAATATCCCCATGGCCTATGGACCCGCCTTTGAGGGAGAGCGTGTGCGCAAGGACGATCTTTTCATTGAAATGGGGGGCGGTAAGACCCAGTGCACCGAGCTTTGCAAGATGGCGGAGATGAATGCGGTTGAAGACGGAAAGGTAACCGTGGTCGGGCCGAACGTGAAAGACCTGAAGAAGGGCGACACCCTTCCGCTGGGTATCTACGTCGAGGTTGCCGGACGTGAAATGCAGGCGGATTTCGAGCCTATCCTGGAACGCCAGATCCACCATTTGATCAATTATATTCAGGGCGTCATGCATATTGGACAGCGGGACATCTCCTGGATCAGGGTGGGTGACGGCGCCATGGAGAAAGGCTTTACGCTCGAGCACCTGGGCGTGGTCCTGCACGCAAAGCTTCATCAGGACTTCGGCGGCATCCTGGACAAGATCCAGGTGATCCTCTATACAAATAAAAAGGATGTGGAAGCGCTGACCAAGAGGGCCAGAGGCGAATACAAAGTCAGGGATGAGCGCATAGAAAATATGACCGATGAAACAACCGATATTTTCTATTCCTGTACCCTGTGCCAGTCATTTGCTCCCAGCCACGTCTGCGTGGTGAGCCCGGAAAGGACCGGCCTGTGCGGCGCATACAACTGGATGGACTGCAAGGCATCGTTCCAGATCAACCCCACCGGCCCCAACCAGCCCGTGGAAAAGGGAGAGGTCCTCGATCAAAAGCTGGGCCAGTTCAAGGGAGTCAATGAATTCGTGTTCAAGGCATCAAGGCAGACCATTGATCACTACAATTTCTACAGCCTTGTGTATGATCCCATGACCACCTGCGGGTGCTGCGAGTGCATTGCCGCGGTATTGCCCGCGGCCAACGGGGTCATGACCGTTCACAGGGATTATACCGGGATGACCCCGTGCGGCATGAAATTTTCTACCCTGGCCGGTACGGTCGGCGGCGGAGCATCCAGCCCTGGATTCGTGGGACATTCCAAGTACAATATCACCCAGCGGAAATTCATCTTGGGTGATGGAGGGCTCCTGCGTATGGTCTGGATGCCCAAGTCCCTGAAAGAAGAAATCAGAGAGCGCCTGCTCAAGCGGGGAGAGGAACTCGGGGTCCCGGATTTGATTGACAGGATTGCCGATGAGACGGTTGGGTTCACCGAGGATGAGATTCTTCCCTTCCTCCAGGAAAAGCAGCACCCGGCCTTGACCATGGAACCGATTATGTAGTCTCGAACTGTCTTCTCCGTTTCCCGGGTTGGTGCTTTTACGGACCCGGGGAACGGTGGTATGACAGCACGCAAAAATTTGTGATAACGTACTAACAGACAGGAGTGCATTATGGGATTGACGGGAATTCAGATATTTAAGATGTTGCCGAAGACGAACTGCGGCGAATGTGGCGTCCCTACGTGCCTGGCCTTTGCCATGAATCTAGCCTCTGGGAAGGCGGAATTGGCTTCCTGCCCGTATGTGTCGGAGGAGGCAAAGGAAAAACTCGCGGAAGCATCGGCGCCTCCTATCAGGCCGGTCGCTCTCGGGGCCGGGATGCGGGCCTTCAAGACCGGCGGCGAAACAGTGATGTTCCGGCATGAAAAGACGTTTTTTAATCCGACAGGCGTCGGCGCCATGATTCTCTCCGACATCGACTCAGGAGAGCTGGACAAGAAGTTGAAGGAGTGGAACGCCTTCCAGTTTGAAAGAGTCGGCGTCAACTTGCGGCCTGAGCTGGTTGCCCTGAAAGACGCAGACGGTGATGCCTCTGCGTTTGCTGCTGCCGCCAAGAAGATAGCGGAAGAAAGCGAATTCGGCCTGGTGCTGATGAGCGAAAGCCTGGATGCCCTGAAGGCGGCCGTGGAGGTCTCTGCCTTCAAGAAGCCGCTGCTGTATGCAGCCACAGCAGAGAATGTTGAAGACATGGGGAATCTGGCCAAGGAAAGCGGCGTTCCCCTGGCGGTGAAAGCTGATAATGTGGAAGGATTAATGGGCTTGACAGACAAGCTGGCGGGCATGGGATTGAAAGACCTGGTTCTGGATTCCGGGTCCAGAGAGCCCAAACAGGTCTTTGAGGATCAGGTCGGGATGAGAAGGGCGGCACTGAAGGCGGGGAACCGTGCACTGGGTTTTCCCACCATCACGTTTCCCTGTGAGATGGCAAGCAGCCTGGATGTGGAGACCATGCTGGCTGCAACGCTTATAGCCAAGTATGCGGGGATCGTGATCCTCTCCGACTTTACGGGTGAAAGCCTCTTTCCCCTGCTCGTAGAGCGCTTGAATATCTTTACGGATCCCCAGCGGCCTATGACGGTCACGCAGGGGATCTACGAGATCGGCGCCCCGGATGAAAACTCACCCGTATTGGTTACCACTAATTTCTCGCTCACCTACTTTATCGTGAGCGGTGAGATCGAAGGGAGCAGGATCCCGAGCTGGCTTCTTATCATGGACACAGAGGGTCTGTCGGTGATGACCGCCTGGGCTGCAGGCAAGTTTGTGGGGGACGCCGTGGGCATATTCGTCAAGAAATCAGGTATAGCCGATAAGGTTGCCCATCGCAAGATCATCATTCCGGGATACGCGGCATCCATCAGCGGAGATATGGAAGAAGAACTGCCTGGGTGGGAGGTACTCATCGGGCCCAGAGATGCATCCTTGATCCCGAAGTTCCTGAAAGAGATGGGTAAATGAGGATTTTTTCGTCAACCGAAATTTTTTTGAATCAGGGAGAGTGCCCATGCTACTGATCGGAGAGAATCTCAATGTTATAAAGACGGTGATAGGGAAGGCCTTCAAGGAAAAAGATCCCGGACCGATCGTTGAGGAGGCCAAGAGGCAGAAGGAAGAGGGAATGGACTGGATCGATATCAACCTGGGTCCTGCCAGGAAGGGCGGCCCGGAGCTGATGGAATTCGTGGTCAAGACTGTTCAGGAAGCCATCGGGGACACTCCTCCCCTCTGCCTTGATACGTCCAACATAGAGGCTATGGAGGCGGGACTGGCTGTTCACAAGGGAAAGGCCATCATCAATTCCATCATGTGCCGGGCGGAACGGTATGAAAAAATGATTCCCCTGGCGGCCAAATACAAGGCCAGTATGATTGCACTCATGTGGGGTCCGGATGGCCTGCCCAGGGATGAGAACGAAAGGGCCGCGTTGGCAGTGGAGCTCATATACGCGGCAAATGAGGCCGGTATTCCAAACGAGGACATCTTCGTGGACGGCGTGGTGACGCCCCTGAACATCCAGCAGCCTCAACTCATGAGCCTGCTGGCATTCCAGGGAATGTTGCAGGACATCGCTCCAGGCGTCAAATCCACCTGTGGTCTCTCCAATGCATCGAACGGGGTCCCGGACGACCTGCGGCCCATCATTAATCGGGCGTATCTGGTTATGATGGAGCGCAACGGCCTCTATTCATGTATTGCCGATGCCTACGACGCTGACCTTGTCGCCATTTCCCGTGGGAAGAGACCGGACGTGGTTGAAGTTATTCACAAAGTCATGGATGAGGAAGCAGTTGATATGGGGTCTCTTTCCAAAGAGCTCCAGGATTATGTGAAAACAGCCCGGGTGATCCTGGGACAATCTCTCTTTTCGGATTCCTGGCTGGAGCTCTAATCCGGATTTCTCACCGATCTTCGCCGGCACTGCAGGTAATTGGTGAGAGATTCGGGCTTAACGGCAATCTCTACCGGAGGCTGAGAGGCCTCCTTCAGGAGACCTTTCCGGGTGTCGCGGGGAGAGGTCTCTCTTTCTTTGGAGGAATGTTGTGGCTGAACAATGCGGAACGGGGTCCTGTCCCACTCCCGGAGACCTGGAGCGGACCGAGCAGGACCGGATGATTACGGATAATCTCGCCAGGATCAAACGAAAAATTCTGGTCATGAGCGGAAAAGGGGGTGTGGGAAAGAGCACGGTTGCGGCGTATCTCGCTCTGCTGTTGAGCGGCAAGGGAAATACGGTGGGGCTCATGGACGTGGACCTCCACGGACCAAGCATCCCCCATCTTCTCAATATCAGCGGCGGTTTGGACATGCGGGAGCTTGAAAGGGTTGTGAGACCTTTTGCCTTTTCAGAAAACCTGCGAGTGGTGTCCCTGGAAATGCTCCTCGGCGATAGAGATACGGCCGTTATCTGGCGGGGACCGTTGAAGATCAGCGCCATACGGCAGTTTGTTTCCGACATTGAGTGGGGCGACCTTGATTTTCTGATTGCGGACTCGCCCCCCGGAACCGGAGATGAGCCGCTCACCATAGCGCAGACCATCCCCGATGCCGACGCCCTGATTGTCACCACGCCGCAGGAAATCAGCCTTGCGGATGTGCGGAAGTCCATCAATTTCTGCAGACAGGTGAACATGAAAATACTCGGTCTGGTTGAAAACATGAGCGGATTGATCTGCCCCCATTGCGGCGAGAGAATTGATCTCTTCGGCAGCGGGGGAGGAGAAAAGACGGCCCGGGAAATGGGTATCCCGTTTCTTGGAGCAATCCCGGCGGACCCCAGGATGGTTGAACTGGGAGACCAGGGAAGGCTGGACCGCCTCACCGAACAACCGGATCTGGAGATCAACCGGGCGTATGAACAGGTTGTGACAAAGATCTTGAATGGCTGAGACCGCTGAAGAGTCCCACCATTGTTTCAATGGTTGTGGAAAGATGAAGACATAAAAAAGAGTGTAGCAAGGAGGTAGTGAAAAATGGAAGCAGGAAGAATAGCTATTCCTTCGATGGCCCCGGGAGGACTGGACGGACAACGCGCGGGACATTTCGGCCATTGCGATGTATTTACCGTGGTGGACGTCGAAGGAGGAGAAATAAAGTCTGTCACCACCATCCCGAATCAGTCCCACGTACAGGGTGGCTGCATGGTCCCGGTCAATCTCCTGGCCCAGCAACAGGTCAATGCGCTTGTTGTGGGCGGCATCGGTATGCGGCCGTTGATGGGATTCAAACAGGTGGGCATCGATGTGTATTATGATGCCACCAGACCTGAAATCAGATCGGTGGTCGAGGATCTTATCGCCGGGCGATTACCGGTTATCGGTGAGGATCAGGTCTGCGGCGGCGGTCATTAGTCAGGGGAAGGAATTTTTGCCATGAGAAAAGAGACACAGGATGATATCCATAAGATGTTGTCCGAATCGGGATATTCCGACAAGGCCATCGAATATTTTCAGAAAAAAGAGAATATCGGTTTTCTGGAAAATGCGAACCAGATAACCGATCTCACTGGTCCATGCGGTGATTCCATGAAAATCTCTCTCAACATCCAGGGCGACAGAATCGATGATGCAAGAATCCAGATCCTGGGTTGCCCCGGTGCAGTGGCATCAGGGTGCGCAGTGGTGAATCTTGCCAAGGGAAAGAGTCTGGAGGAGGCAAAGCATCTTGACCTCGATGCACTCTACAGGGAACTGGAGAAACTCCCCAAACAAAAGGTCCATTGCGCACGCCTGGCCCTGAAGACACTTCACAAGGCGGTGGAACAGTTCGAAAAGAGACACACAGGGAATGGATCGCCTCGGAGGTCCGAAACATGAAAATAGCCGTGACAGCGACAGGAACAGATCTTGATTCCGCAGTGGATCCGAGATTCGGCCGGGCTCCCTATATCCTGATAGTAGACAGCGAGACAATGGCCGTGGAGGCACTGGATAACCAGGAGAATATGAATGCACTCAAGGGGGCCGGAATACAGGCAGCCACCCTGATCAGTAATCATGGCGCCGGAGTTCTCCTCACCGGCCATTGCGGCCCCAATGCCTTCAAGGCCCTCCGGGCGGCAGACATCGGGGTGGCGAATAACGCAGCCGGGACAGTCCGCCAGGCTGTCGAGGCCTATGCGGCCGGAAAGCTTCCCCTGGCCGATGAATCGGATGTGGAAGGACAGTGGTAAACAGGAGGAACGGAGTATGCCCATCTATGAGTTTGAGTGCCTTGACTGCGGGGAGACTACCGAGATCCTGGTCGCCGCCAGTGAGATCACTCTGGTGACGTGCGGCAATTGCGGCAGCCGGAATCTCAAAAAACTCATTTCAGCACATGCCCAGGTAAGTCCCGTCAGAAGCTATCCCACCAGTCCGGCGGACCGATGTTGCGGTGCGGATGGCCCTCCCGGTGGCGCGTGCGCGGGTCCCGGAACCTGCTGCGGAAGACGCCCTGTCGCATAGGTCCTTTCCATCCGAGGTCCAGATAGAAGCGCGTGCTGCTCAGGCAGTCCCGCCTTTGGCGGGATTCCGTTCTGAACCTCCGGACTGGTCAAGCACTCAGCAGGCCTGCTGAGTGCTTGACGGCACCCTCTCACCAGTCACTTCAGAAAAGGCACTCTCCCTGGCCCCCGTCGAAGGGTTCCTGTGCCTTCCACTCTGCGGGAGGAGATTCACAGGGGGCCCATCCCCAGGGCTGTCCGCCCGCCGTATTTTTCGCTTGACAGCAGGCTCCCAAATCATTAACATGTTCACACTATGAATGAATTAGCGCCAAAGGCCAATGAAGAGCTCTTTGAATATCAGAGCCAGCGGCTCCAGGATCTCATCATGGAACTGATGGATTGCTGTGAGGATCGAAAGGTTCATGAGACCGGGAAATTTACTCTTCCCTACGCGGAACTGAAGTGTCTCATGCTCTTTCGCGGAGAGCGATATCTCACGGTAAAGGGAATTGCCCAGAAACTTGGCGTGGCAAAAAGCAGGGTGACCAAGCTGATTAACGGCCTGTTTGAGAAACGGTTGGTCAATAGAATCGACGACCCGGAGGATGCCCGGATACGCCTCATCAGTCTGTCAGGGAAGGGTAAGGCGGTCGCGGAGGAAATCGAGGATTTCGAGCAGGCTATCTTCCGAGGAATGCTGATTCAAATAGAGACGCAGGAGAGAAAGACCGTCCTTGACAGCCTGGAGACGCTCCGTTCGGCCATGGAGGCTGTGAAGGACGGCTTTTTCACGTAGCATATTTTTTCCGCGAAGAGGAAATTTTTTTAAGAAAGAGGTTCACAGTATTAATAAACTTCGTGTATTGGAGGAAATTATGGTGGAGAATTTGGCAAAAAAACTGGAAGAAGAACCCCTGGATGTTTCGATGAAACTGGAAGAGCTCCAAAGACAGTTCTCGGAGCTCAGGGGCGATGTCAAAGTATTGAAAGAAGACGCCGCTGAAAACAAACTCTCGATGATCGTATTCAGCGGAGATATGGATAAAGTGCTTGCGGCCTTTGTCATCGCTACCGGGGCCGTGGCGATGGGAATGGACGTGGTCATGTTTTTCACCTTCTGGGGAATCCCGGTCCTGCGAGATAAAAATAAGACCGGAGAAGGCAAGGATGTAATGGCGAAAATGTTCGGGACCATGCTTCCCAAGGGCGTTGACGGGGCAAAGCTCTCCAAGATGAATATGGGCGGAATGGGCACCAAGATGATTAAATCGCTCATGAAGAAAAAGAATGTGGCTTCCCTGGAAGAACTGATCCAGATGGCGGCCGAGTTCGGAGTGCGGATCTTCATCTGCGAGATGTCCATGGACCTGATGGGCTTCAAGCCCAAAGAAATGATCGACTATCCGGACCTGACCTATTGTGGTGTCGCTACGTTTCTGGATGAGGCAGCTGGGAGCCGCGTCCAGCTTTTTATCTAATTTCGATCCATAACTGGCTGTATTTGTCCCGACTTCGCTTGGACACTCCAACCCGCGGGCGAGCCCCCCTGTTTCATAATCCCCCCTCCTGATGGGGAACAGGGGGGACAGCAATCTGTAAGATGTCCTGTTCGATGTACTAGAGTGAATCTTCTTGTAATCTCCCGATGTTTTTGATCTAAAAAAGATATTCCATTCCTGGGTTGGAAACTGGCTTGTGCCCGAAATCCAACTGCAGGCGAGCACAATTTAACTTCCTGCAAAACGCAGGCAGCAAAAGGAGGATGAGCGCATGAAAAAGGGGATTCTTTTTGTGTTTCTCTCGTTGGGGCTGCTGGTGATGGCGGCTCCGGTGGCCTTTGCCACGAATGGTGACAACCTCATCGGAATTGGGCCAATTTCGAGGGCCATGGGCGGCGTCGGCGTTGCGGCCCCCCAGGAAGCCATCAGCGCTATTTTCGCGAACCCCGCGGCCATGTGTTTCGGCAGTTACTGTCCCGGCTCGGAGAGCGTATTCGGCGGCACCTATTTTGACCCCACCGTAAAGAGCAAAATCAGTTACCCCTACCCGGGACTCGGGGTGCTGAGCGGCTCATCTGAAAGTCGCATGAAACCCTTCATTGTTCCCGCCGTTGCGGTGACATCTCCCATCAATGAAAAGCTCCGTTTCGGCATCGGAGCCTATGGTGTTTCAGGGATGGGTGTGGACTATAAAGATCGGGACCCGGCCTACAATAACCTGTATACCAAATTGGAAATCATGAAGTTTGCCCCGAACCTGGCCTACCTGGTGACCCCGGATTTTTCAATCGGCGCTTCGTTGAGCATCGATTACGGGAACGCTGATTTCGGTTCAGGAGGTGCCCACAACTACACAATCGGCCTGCAGCTGGGAGCCCTTTACCATATGGGGATGTTCAATCTTGGGGCCTCTTACATCAGCCCCCAGAAGATTACCCATGAGCGGGTAGCAGATTTTGACGATAATGGAACCCTTGACGATCTGGAACTCCAATCACCCCATACGTTCATTTTTGGAGTGTCAGCCCAGCCTTCCTCTCAGTTCCTGGTGGAAGCGGATGTAAGGTGGTATGACTGGGCCAACGCCAAGGGGTATGACGATTTTGACTGGGACAGCCAGTGGGTCTTTGCCGTGGGCGTGCAATACAGGCCCCTCGACCAGCTTGCCCTCCGTGCCGGATTTAACTACGGCCGAAATCCCGTAAACGAACACAACGGCTTTGACTTGGCCGGCGTCACAAGGGTCCAGGGCATTAATGTCCCGAACCTGAATTATGAGATCCTTCGGATCGTCGGTTTTCCTGCCATCGTGGAAAAACATCTCACCCTGGGCATCGGCTATGACATTACACAACGCCTGATCCTGAACCTCACGTACATGCACGCGTTCGAGAAGACTATCAAAGAGGTATCAGCGGGCAATATGGCAAGTCTTGAATCCAGCCTGAGCGAGAACTCATACAGCCTTGGTCTGACCTGGCGTTTTTGATCCGTCAACATGATTGTGGGGAGAGGCGGAATCTTCCCACAATCATGGCCCATCATTGACCGAAAAGATTATCCCGCCATCCTGAACCGACGCTCCGGCGGTCGAACCCTTCTTATCCTGCATACCGTGATTCCCAAATCCACCGTCAAGGTTCTTCCATCTCCATGAACGCGCTTGGTTGAGGGAGGATCAGGGGGATTTTCCTTGACTTCCAACAGCTTCCTGCAATAGAAAAAAGACAGCTCTGCTTGCCGGATGAGTTGGACCAGTGGCAGGACAAGAATGAAGTTTCTGTGAAACCATTTGTTAGGGAGTGCCCATCCACAATTAAGCTCGCGCACGAGCGAGTTTCCAATCCAGCAACGGGATATTTTTTACAAGATCAAGAGAAGCAAAGGATTACCTGGAGACGTACGTTAGTCCGTCGCACACGTGATCCCGCAGATTGACGATGAGATTGTGAAAAATAGTCGTTTATGGATGGAAACCAGGGGGCCGGAATGAGAGTTGCCGTATTGGGTGGCCTGGGACTTCAGGGCAGAGCGGCTCTAGCTGATTTGGCTAGGAGTGAATCGGTAAAAGAAGTGATTTGTGCCGACAGAGTGACGGCCGAAGCGTCCCACCAAATAGAATCTTTTTCCAGCAGAGATAAAATCAGGTTTGCCAAGATTGATGCATCTTCAAAGGCTTCCCTTTTGAATGTTCTCCGGGAGGATGTGGATGCAGCGATAGACCTGCTGCCGGTTTCCCTCATGCCTAATGCTTTCGAAGCAGCCATAAAAGCAAAGGTAAGTATTGTCAGTACTAACTATTTTCATAATGCTGTGCAAATCGGGGAGCGAGCCAAGTCGGCAGGTATCGCTGTCATGCCCGAATGTGGCCTCGATCCGGGCATTGACCTGATCATTTTCGGCCATGCGGTCAGAGAATTTGATACGTTGCAGATCCTTAATTCCTATTGCGGCGGTTTTCCGGAAGAGAAGGCAAGTAATAATCCGCTTAGATATAAGATCAGCTGGAATTGGGACATGGTACTGACCAGCCAGAAGAGAGAGTCGGTTTTCATAAAGGGCGGCAAGCGCTTTACCATTCCTGCTGAAAAACAGCACGACAACGAGATGATCCATCAGATATCTTTTCCCGGCCTGGGGAACCTGGAAGCAATCCCGAATGGCGATGCCGCGTTCTATGCTGACCTGTTGGGCGTTGCCGGCAGCATCCAGGAAACAGGACGTTACTCCCTGCGCTGGCCCGGATGGTGCGCCTTCTGGCGCCCGGTAAAAGCGCTCGGTTTCCTGGGTGATGAGCCCGTGGAAGGTCTGGATTGCGAGGTGACGCCGCACCAGTTCCTCTCAAAACTGCTGGCGCCTCAGATACAGTACCGTGATGACGAGAAAGATATCGTGGCCATGTACAATGTCTTTGAAGGGCGGAAAGACGGTCGGCAAAAATGGATGAAAAGCTCCGTCATGATTGAGAGAGACTTGAACACCGGTCTGCTCGCGATGAGCATCGGCGTGGGGTATACCGCGAGTATCGTTGCCCAGATGATGGGAAGCGGTCAAATTACCCGCAAGGGATTGCTCAACCCCGCTATTGATGTTCCGTACGAGGCTTTCATGTCCGCGTTATCCAGGAGAGGAGTGATGCTGAAAGAGGAAATCGGGTACAAGGACAGGTAGCTGTGGAGTGTCTTAAAAAAATAGCAAAAGGAAAGGAGGGTAAGGCAATTATGATCAAGAAAAGCGCGATGATTTTTTTGGCATTGGTTTTGGCGGTGGGCATGGTATCTTCGGTCTATGCAGGAACTCTGGACGATATCGCCATGCGGGGGGAACTCAGAGTCGCATGCCAGACCCAGGGTCCTCCGTTCAGTTTCGTTGACAAGGATGGCAACAGGACGGGCAGCTCTGTTGACCTGTGCCGCTTGATGGCCAAAGAGATGGGGGTCAAAGTTAAGTTCCTCAACTATGACTGGGACGGCCTTATTCCTGCGTTGTTGTCAAAAAAGGCGGACATGCTGGCCGCTGACATGACTCCTACCCTCAAAAGGGCTATGAAAATCGCTTTCAGCACCCCCTTCATGTATACGGGCAGCGTGGTTTTCATGAAAACGAATAGTCCCTTCAAGAGTGTCGAGGATTGCAGGAAGCCAGGCCTGACCATTGCCGTGCTGCTGGGTTCCACGGGAGAAACCGATGCCGGCAAGGCCTTCCCTGACGCGAAACTCAAATCCTACAAAGGTGGAGGTCCCCTCCTGATCGATGCCGTGTTGAAGGGCCACGCCGATATCGGGGTGAATGACAGATCGGCAGTCACCGGGCAATTGGCCAATTTTCCTCCCAATAGTATCAGGATTCTGCCGGGCCAGCTGTCAAAATCACCGCTCTCCTTCGCGGTCCGTTATGATTCACAAGATCTCCTCGAATGGATCAACCTCTTCTTTCTCCATATCAGGCTGGACGGTCGTCTGGATAAGAACCTGGATTACTGGGTGAATACCCTGGCCTGGAAAAAAGACCACTGATATGCCGCCGGTGCAGTCTCTCAGGCGGCAAGACCCCAAGGTGTAGGCCTGCGGTTCCGGCCCACACCTTCCTCATAAGACCTGAAAACCGGACTCTCCGGGAAAGAAAGAAATGCTTCACAACTTCAATTTCAGGGTGATCCTGCAGTACATGCCCCTGTATCTGAAGTGTTTCGGGGCCACCCTGTGGCTGTCGGGATTTTCTCTCATTGGAGCATTGCTGGTCGGTACCATTGCCTGTGGCATGAGGCTCAGCAAGAACGGCCTTATTTCTCGATCCTCTGTTGTTTACATCGAGAGTATTCGCTCGACTCCTTTGCTTGCACAACTCTATTTCCTTTATTTCGGCCTCCCATCACTGGGGATAAGTCTCTCCGAAGAGGTGACCGGCGTTATTGCTCTCACATTGAATAGCGGGGCCTATATGGCAGAGATCATCAGGGCAGGCATCCAATCCATTCCCGGTGGTCAGGTTGAGGCGGGCGTTGCGTCCGGCTTGAACTATTTGCAGCGCATGCGGTATATTATTTTGCCGCAGGCCTTCGGCGTGACAATTCCGCCCCTGCTCGGCCAGGCCATTGTCCTGGTCAAAGACTCTTCGCTCCTTTCTCTTATCTCGGTTGTAGAATTGACACGGGCAGGCCAAATACTGACCTCCGAACGCTTTATGCCTGCGGAGGGTTTTTTGACAACAGCGGCATTTTATCTGGTGATCTACTATATGCTTAAGAGGTTCTCCGGTTGGTCCCAAAAACGGCTGATTTTCCGGGAGGCCCATTGACATGTGGGGACGCGTATGTGGGGCTTTTATCTAAAAGAACTCATTCACACGGTGCCGTTTTTTCTGAAAGGCCTCTGGATGACCGCGGCGGTTTCGGGCTTCAGCCTCATAGCCGGAACCGCTGTCGGGTTCGCTTGGGGAATCATCAGGGCGGGGAAAAACAAGATCCTTAGAAGTATACTGGGTGCCTGGGTGGATCTCATTCGCGGTACGCCTTTTCTTGTGCAAATCTTCATAGTGTTCTTCATTCTCCCGGAAGTAGGGATTCAGCTTGATGCCTTTTCGGCAGCGGTTATAGCCCTCGGTAATTCAGCTGCCTGTTTTATTTGCGAGATTGTGGCGGGCGGCATCCTTGCCGTGCCGTTCGGCCAGCGGGAGGCAGCCACGGCCTCGGGCCTTACCTCGTATCAGCAGTTCAGATACATCATCCTTCCACAGGCCCTGCGAATCATATTGCCTCCTCTCGTCGGACAGTATGTCCTGACAATTAAGGATTCTTCGGTAGTCTCTGCCATAGGAGTAGTGGATGTTACGAGGGTCGGCTGGTTCACGGTTCAGCGGATTCCGGAAGGAATATTGGTCTTCGGGCTTGTGGGAATTTTATATTTTGTCATTTGTTACCCCTTGATCCGGCTCTCGAACACCCTTGAGAACCGGATGGCCGTCGTAACGACGAGGTTATAGGACAGTCAAGAAGGATATGCCCTCATGATTACTTTCTCCAATGTCAACAAATGGTTCGGGAAACTTCATGTCTTAAGAGACATCAATCTCGATGTGAAGGCCGGGGAGGTAGTAGTGGTTTGCGGACCGAGCGGCTCCGGAAAGAGCACATTGATCCGCTGCATCAACCGGCTGGAGGGAATTCAGCAAGGTGATCTCGTTGTTGACGGCGTGAAAGTCCATGACAGAAAAGTCAACCTGACAGAGGTAAGGGCCGAGATCGGGTTCGTGTTTCAGCAGTTCAATCTCTATCCCCACATGACCGCATTGGGAAATGTGACCCTTGCACCCATCAGAGTCAGAAAGCTCAAAAGAGATGAAGCGGAAAAGCTTGGTCGTGAAATCCTTGAGAGAGTGGGCCTTGGGGACAGGGCTGATTCTTATCCTGAGCAGCTTTCCGGAGGCCAGCAACAAAGAGTGGCCATTGCCCGGTGTCTTTGCATGCGCCCGAAAATCATGCTCTTTGATGAACCCACATCGGCTTTGGATCCGGAGATGATAAATGAAGTGTTGGACGTCATGCGCAACCTCGCCACAGAGGGCATGACCATGATCGTAGTCACCCATGAGATGGGATTTGCACGGGAGGTGGCCCAGAGAGTCGTATTCATGGATGATGGACAAATCATCGAGGTTGCCCTGCCCGATGAATTTTTTACCAATCCCAAGAGCGATAGGAGCAAGCTGTTTCTGAGCAAAATTCTCAGTCACTAAGTACGTGTTTTCGTAAATAGGATCACGCAATCGTTTCATCAGAAGGGTAACAAATGAGGAGAGACATCATGCCTGCTTCAAGCCGTGAAATCCCCTATCCACCCCGAGTCAATCTTGCGAGAATCCCGACCCCGCTTGAACCACTTTCGCGACTGGGCGAAAAACTGGGCATTGAGTTGTACATGAAGCGGGACGATTTGACGGGGACTGCGCTTACCGGCAACAAGGTCCGGAAACTGGAATTTGTTTTGGCCGATGCGCTTGAATGCGGCGCTGATATTGTACTTACCTGCGGGGGAGCACAATCGAACCACGCGAGGGCCACGGCAATTGCCGCAACGAAACTCGGTCTGCATTCCCGCCTCCTTCTCCGGACGCCTGATCCATCCAGCCCGCCTCCTTTGGAAGGGAATATTATGCTGGACCGGCTTGCCGGCAGTGAGATCGTCTGGATTACGCCTGACGAGTACAAAAGGCGCAATGAGATATTTGAGCGCGAGGCATCCGCACTGAGAAAAAGTGGAAGGAAGCCGTACATCATCCCCGAGGGGGCCTCCAACGCCCTCGGCTCCTGGGGATATGTCCGTGCAGCCGAGGAGTTGCTTCAAGACCTGCAGGGCCTTTCGGGCGGTCAAGCCGACCCTTTTACCATTATTCATGCCGCCGGCTCGGGCGGAACCGCAGCAGGTTTGATAGTAGGGGCTTTGCTCACCGGACTCAATGCACGGATCATCAGCGTGAATGTCTGTGATGATCGCGATTACTTCCTCCGGGCAATCGGAAAAATATGCGAGGATATGATCGCCGCTTACCGGCTCGACCTGGATTTCTCCCGTGAGAAGAATATCAGTGTTGTTGATGGGTATGTCGGCCGGGGTTATGCTCTGTCACGACCGGAAGAGCTTGCCCTGATTTATGATGTCGCCCGGACGGAAGGAATTTTCCTCGACCCGGTGTATACGGGCAAGGCCTACTTCGGTATGGTCCAGGAACTGGAACGCGACAGGCATTGTTTCGGTGAGAGGGTAATCTTCTTACACACCGGCGGCATATTCGGATTGCTCCCCAAGGCGGATGAGATTGCGCAGATCCTCTAAAGCCTGATTTTCAAAGACCTCCTCAGGAGTTTGCCTGACGTGGCCCTTGGTATGGAGTCGACGAAGAAGACCTGCCGGATCTTTTTATAAGGGGCGACGCGTGCTGCAACGTAGTCCTTGATATATTCCTCCGTAACCGATCGATCTCGCGGCTCGACGAATGCCACGGGAAGTTCACCGGCTTCTTCATCCGGTTTGCCCACCACTGCACAGTCCACGACTTCCGCCATCTCCATAAGCAGATTTTCCAGCTCCGTCGGCGGCACCTGGTAGGATTTGTATTTGATGAGTTCTTTCAGCCTGTCCACGATGAAGGTATAGCCCTCGTCGTCCACCCGTGCGATATCTCCGGTCCTCAGCCAGCCGTCGACGAGGGTCTCCCGTGACGCCTCCGGATTCCGGTAGTATCCCTTCATGATTTGCGGGCCTTTGATCCAGAGTTCCCCCGTTTTCCCCGGGTCCAGCTCTTCGAGCGTGCGGGGATCCACGATCTTCGCAAATGTATCCGCGATGGCGAGACCGATGGAATCGTGTTTTATCCTTGCCAAGGGGTTGGCGTGGGTCGTCGGCGACGATTCCGTTAGACCATAGGCTTGGTTGACGGTGACGCCCGTGGCCGAGGTAAAGGTTGCACCGATTTCAGGAGTGAGTGCTCCGCCGCCGATGTTGAGGAACCGGAGGCTCTTCAAATTTCTCGAGGACAGGTCGGAATGTTTGACCAGGTGATTCAGCACCGCCGGTACGGTAAACAGCACCGTTGCACCGAATGACTCGATGGCGTCGAGCAGGACTTCAGGCTCAAAGCCGCTGAGGATGATCTGCCTCGCTCCCATGAAGACCGGCGAGCCGAGCAGGACGTTCATTCCGTAGATGTGGAAGAAGGGCAGGTGATTGATAAACACGTCCTCCGGGAAGAGTTCATGGGCGTCTATGATCTGCTGGATATTGCAGCAGAGATTGCTGTGGGTAAGGGCGACCCCTTTTGGGACGCCCGTGGTGCCGCTCGAAAACGGAATCACGGCAAGATCCTCAAAGACATTGATACGGGGAAAATAGACTCCGGTGCGGGATTGCTCTCCGAGTGTCTTCAGGAAGGAGTCGGATCCTGCCTGGATCATATACTTGAAGCCTCCCAGACGGCTCAGCGACTCCCGGTCCTCAGAAAAATCGGACATGGCTATGACCCCTGCCGGCTCGACGAGAGGTATATATTTCTGCAGTTCCCGGTCGGTGTGGAGGGTGTTCAGTGGCACGACAATGCCGCCGGCCTTCTGGATGCCGTAATAGGATACCACGAACTCAATGGAATTGGGCAGGAAGACCAGGACCCTTTCTCCCTTGCTCAGTCCGTCTTTCAGGAGTTTCGCCGCCAGGAGATCCGACAGGTTCTTTATTTCTCCATAGGTGTATTCCCCCTTTCCCGGTTCAATAAATCCGATCCGATCCGGGTATTCCGAAGCCGTGTCATCCAGAACCTTAAAGACCGGTTTCACGGTATACTCAAGAGCTCTCTTCATGTCTTGGCCTCGCGATCCGCAAAATTACCGCGGCGGAAGCAAGATTCATCCGGATAAAGCGTCACCAGTCGTATGCCTCCCGCTCGATGATGGTCGCCACCCCCTGCCCTCCGCCGCAACAGGCATTGGCGAGACCCCAGCGGGCGCCTTTCAGCTCCAGGATTCGCGCAAGGGTCCCGACCAGCCGGTTGCCTGTAGCGCCCAAGGGATGCCCGATGGCGGTACCGCCGCCCATGATATTGACCCGCTCCGGCTCGATCCCCAGCTCTTTTATGCAGTTGAGGGCCACGATGGCGAAGGCCTCGTTGATTTCCCAGTAGTCGATATCTGCAACTTTCATCCCCGCCGCCTTCAGGGCCTTCCGGGATGCCGGGACCGGACCGGTTCCCATGATCGTGGGGTCGACCCCTGCAAAGCCGATTGAACGAATGGTGGCCAGAGGCTTAAGGCCGTCCGCCCGGGCCTTGTCTTTGGACATAAGGATCAAGGCAGTAGCTGCCGCATTCAATGGGGACGAGTTGCCGGCTGTGATGACCCCGTCTTCTTTGAAGGCGGGTTTGAGTTTTCCTGTATCTTCCAGCGTGGCCCCATGCCGCACGGCCATATCCCGGTTCACGGTCATGATCGAACCGTCCGCCTGCTCGGCCTCTATGGGCATGATCTCCCCGTCGAAAAAGCCCGCCTTTTGGGCCTGTTCGGCCAGGTTATGGGAACGGGTGCCCCATCGGTCCATGTCCTCGCGGGTGAAATCTGTCTGTGAGAAGAGCTTTTCGGCCGTGAATCCCATATTCGAAAGCGTCTTGTAGTCCCAGTGTGCCATGGATTCGTCGTTCAGGAAGCGCGGGTTGGGGCTGATAGCTCCCTCCTTGGCTCTCAGAGGAGCCCCGTAGTTTCGAGTCATGTGCTCCATCCCCCCTACAAGGACCGTTTCCGCAAATCCTGCAGCGATTTCCAGGAATCCGATGTGGATGCCGGCCATGGCTGAGCCGCACTGCTGGTCCACAAATTTGGCGGGAATGGTTTGCGGCAGATCGGCGAGGAAGAGCGGGTACCGGCCACCGTAGGTCCAGTTTTCGTTGACGCCCACAGCCGATCCAATCAGGAAATCATCCACTTCCTCGGGATTCACCCGGCTTCTCTTGAGCACTTCCGGGAGTAGACGCGCCAGCAGATCGTCTGCTCTCAGTTTGTGGAATACGTCTCTTCCGGGGTCGGTCGGCCTGGATCTGGATTGGGCCGTCCTCAGGTACCCCACTATCACGACATCTCTCATTTCCCGCATGGCTTCACCTCCAAAGGCTACAGTTTTGCTTATTTGCCGGCCAGATACCTTTCCACCAACTCCAGCACGAAACCGGCGTAATCGTCAACGCTGACATTCTGTTTGGCGTACTTTTTACGCTTCAAGTACCAATCCTGGAGAACGGCCTTGATCACGTTGGCGGCCAGCTGCTGGTCGTGACTGACAAAGGAGCCCTCTGCCTGGCCCTGGCGAAGGATTTCCGCAAACATCCCATCGGTGTACATATCGCCGGCGATTGTTCTCTCCCTTTCCGGCTTGACCAGGTTCTTGGCTTCCATAAAGGAAAAATAAAACCAGGATTGCATGATTTCGCTCAAGAACAGGTGAGTCCTTATGGCCGCCCGGAGTTTGGCTTGCGCCCCTTCAATGTCTCCGACGCACGTGTCGAAAATCCGCCTGGCCACTCTCCGGTGCTGCTTCTGCAGGATCTCCAGGAGCTTTTCTTTGCTCGGGAAGTAGGAATAGAGGGCGCCCATGCTCAGCCCCGCTTCCTTGCTGAGGTCGCGCATTGTCATGGCCTGAAATCCTTTTCGGTTGCTGATACGAAGGGTCGCATCAAAGATTTTCTCCATGTTCTTGACGACCTTGGCTTCCTTTTTGACCAGGATCCGTTCACGGTTTTCTTCAAACGTACGGAGATAAATATCCTCTTTGGAAATCTTGACCAATTTCATGAAATCCGCGTAATTCATGTCTGTCCTTTTTGAAACCGGCATCGCGTCCACTGGTCGAGAATCCCCCTGCACGTGTTGTCCTTCGTGACGTATGTGGATCATGCGCGGCCCGTTTTGGGACGACGCTCCCCTCTGATGGTTACAGGGACGGCGCAATGGCGTCAAGAAAAAAAGAGCGAACGCTCGTTTTTTCTTGACGCGTTGCCGCTGACCATCTAAATTTATTCTACAGGCCGATCCGGGATCCAGAAAGGCGTGATGCTCAGGGGGGGCTTTTCTGAAGTGACTGGTGAGAGGGCGCCGTCTTTTCGTGACGTATCTCTGGGGGAAGCCGCAGCCATCCCGAAGGGTGGAATGCGGAGGGGGCAAAACTCCCCTGGAGATAGGTCACAGAAAAGACCAGCCCGG
>Ga0315535_1000198_pt1 | contig 41098 bp, 32 predicted proteins | sample SalMarSW160220MG_2_FD_203092 | JGI IMG/M metagenome (GOLD analysis project Ga0315535, IMG submission 203092) | Salt marsh sediment microbial communities from the Plum Island Ecosystem LTER, Massachusetts, United States - Salt Marsh Sediment SW1602-20 ... | reverse complement strand
CAGGTAACAGCCAGGATAATGACGCCCGCCACCTTGCGCACCATCACAGACTGCGGAGACGCAGTCTTTTTACGCATCAGACGGTGCCGTACGACCAGGTAGAATACCAGCCCGATCAGCACCACTGCGAATGCCCTGATAACGGATTGAGCCTGATCGGTCTGCAGCCACTTGTAAACCGCCGACAGTGTCTGGGACATGTCAAGACCTCCCATGAGGGTTACCTGGAAAACAGCGAACCGAACGCTCTCACTACGATATTTCCAGAGGGCCGCACGCGCGGCTCGGAGACCAACTTGGCCCCGCCGGTTCCGACGGCTCCCGGCTTGCCCCGCCCGCCCAGCCTCAAGGCGACGAAGTCATCGTCATCGCTCCTCTCGAACACCACGTCCTCGGTCCACAGGCGCCCGTCGGGTGCCCGGTAAAGGGCCAGGTTCATGACCGGCACTTGCATGCGCTCGAGCAACAACATCGAGTGGGCGTTGTTCTTGATCTTCACCGTGGTGGTTGCGCGATGCGGCCTGACCGGAATGTCCGGCTGGCGTAGCACAATTCGCCATCTATGGTATTGGGACCGAACCAGGTGTCTGAGGGCCGAAACGTCGGCAGTTCGCAAAGCAGCTTGGCCGGCCTGCCGGTCTCGATCCGCACCCACAGTGGGCTGCTGACGTAGACGCTCACCTGCTCGCCGGGAGGCACGCCCAGGGGCTTCTCGGAGGATGTGACGACCGCCCGATCCGCGAGCGCGGCGGACAAGACGATCTCCTCGGACTTCCCGGCGACCACGTAGCGGGTGACGCCGTCCATCAGGAGCAGATCGCCCGCGTCGGCGGGTAATTCTTCCTGCAAGGATACGTCTTGCGGATCGCCGCTCGAATCGTGGGCAATCCTCCACTCGCCATCGAGCCTCTGGATCCACAACGTCAAAGGCCCGATACGCCAGCGTCCCGATGACCCGACAGGCACGCGACGTCGTCCCCACCATTCGACGGTCTCCACCATTTGATCACCTCTCTAGCGCAATTGATCGAGACAGGTCTTGCGCAACAACTGGAAAGTCTCCACCTTTACAAGCCTGTTTTTTTGACAAACAGTACAGGGAAAACCGGTCGCAACTCAAGCATAACGCTTGACTGCAATCGACCACGTGAAATACTTGGGTGTGAACCACTTCCGGGAGTCTGAAGGCATTGTTCAACCCCTGACAAAGCATAGACCTGCATCGAACCGCCGTTCATTGGGAGACGAGCGATGAACCTGGAAAGATTGATGGAACCTGGAGTGATCGCGGTGATCGGAGTGTCTCATTCAAATCCCTTCAACCCGGCCAACGTCATCTACCACAAGAACAGGCTGCGGCACAGCGCCGACACCTATCCGGTCAACCCGAAGGGGGGCAAGCTGTTTGGAGAGCCTGTCTTTTCGAGCATCGCCGAGGTGCCCGCCCCTGTCGACCTGGCCGTTCTCGCTGTCCGCGCGGAATTTGTGCCGGGCGTGCTCGAGGAGTGCATCCAGGCCGGCGCGGGTGGCGCCATCATCATTTCGGGCGGCTTCTCCGAGACCGGGCACTTAGACCTCCAGAAGCGGGTAAAAGATCTGGCCCGCGGACACGACTTCCCCGTCATCGGCCCGAACTGCCTGGGTGTCTACTCGCCACCACAGGTCGACGCCTTCTTCCTCCCACACGAGCGGCTCATTGAGCCGCGTAAGGGCAAGATCTCCCTTGTCAGCCAGAGCGGTGGAATCCTGGTGGATCAGATGATCAAGCTCACCCAGGAGGGAGTTGGAATCGCCCGGGCGGTGAGCATGGGCAACAAGGCGGTGATCGACGAGGTGGATCTGCTAGCCTTCTTTGAGGGCGACCCGGCAACTGAGGTGATCGGTATCTACACGGAGGGATTCGCACCCGGGAGAGGACGTGAGTTCGTAGATCTCGTGCGTACCGCGAAAAAGCCCGTGGTGATCCAGAAATCAGGCAAGACGCCCGGCGGCGCCCGGGCTGTGAGCTCACACACGGCTGCCTTGGCCGGGGACTACGAGGTCTTTTCCGAGGCAGTCAGGCAAGGCGGCGCCTTCGAGGCCAGAAGCGAGGCAGAGTTCGTATCTTTCTGTGAGGCCTTGAGCTGCTGCCGGGGAGCCGAGGTCGGCAATGTTTGCATCGTAACCGCCTCGGGAGGCCATGGCGCCATTGCCTCAGATGAATGCTACGCTGCCGGTCTGAAAATCTCCGACGTTCCCGATCTCGACCGGGCCGCCCTGAGTGAGATGCTGTCCGGTTCCATCCGCCCCATCGTCTCCCTGGGCAACCCCGTCGATCTTACAGGCAGCGCCAACGACAATGACTTTCTGGCCGCCACCAGTTTTTTTATCGAGAAGGACTACGTGGACTGCATTTTGCTGCTGCTGCTTCCCTACTTGCCCGCCATCACCACGGACATCGGCGCGAGGGTCGCACTGATTGCCCGCCAGCACGATAAGCCGGTAATCACCTACATGCCCCACGTGGACCGCTACACAATCTTCATCGACGGTTTCGAAAGCAACGGCATCCCCGTTGCGCACTCAGTGGAGGGCGCCGTTCACATGGTCAGGGCACTCATGAAGGGAGGCCGCAGATGAGAGCCGGAGTCCCCGCCCTGCTGGAGCAGGCCCGCAAGGACGGCTGGGCGATGGAGCCCGTCGCCAGGGAGATCCTGCAGGCATACGATCTTCCCGTCACCCGTTTCGCCTGGGCGCATTCGCTCGAAGAAGCCCTTCAGGCTGCAAGCGCCTTGGGCTACCCGCTGATCCTGAAGATCGTCTCGCCCGAGGTGGTCCACAAGTCCGACGTCGGGGGGGTGATCGTGGGCATTCGGGACGAGGGCGGCCTGAAGCAGGCCTACCAAAAGTTGGAGAAGCTCCCGGGCTTTCAGGGTGTCCTTCTCGACCAGACGGCAACGGGCATCGAGCTGATCGTCGGCGCCAAGCAGGACCCCCAGTTCGGCACAGTGGTGCTGGTCGGCATCGGCGGCACCCCGGTGGAGATCTACAAGGATGTGTCAATACGCTTGGCGCCGCTTTCCGAAAGCGAAGCTGCCGATGCCATCGCATCCATTCGTGGAAAGGCGCTCCTGGAAGGATTCCGGGGCAGCCGTCCGATCAATCGCGACGCCCTGGTGAACCTGCTGACGCGATTCTCCGAGGCGGCCTATGATCTGCGCGAGCTGATCGAATCGATCGATCTCAACCCGGTTTTCTGCGGCAGCGAGATCGCTGTCATCGCCGATGCGCGATTCATGCTTATTTAGGCCGGTCATGGCCGTCAGGCGCAGGAGCGCGGGCCCGGGATTCACCAAGGCATTGTTCGACCCTTGAGACAAGCGTCATTTTACTTCTGCGGATCGAGGTATTTTTTCAGCCTGGAAGCGAAAATCTTTTGGCTCTTCCAGGTCACCAGGTAACCCCTTATGCCGATGAAGGTCATGATGCAGCCGAGGACAATTAGAGTCACGTCGAAAAATGTCCAGTGACTCGCCGGAAAACCGCGCAAGAGAGCAGAGCCCAGTGCAATGAAGGCCAGGCCGGTGCGGATGAAAGCCAGCTCGGTGCGACCCTTGGCCAGAACGGAACGGTAGCCGGACAGCCCGGTGCGGGAGCCTGCCAGCCCGGTGCGCTTCTCGGCCAGCTGGTTGCGTTCTTTCGCCAGCTCGGTTCGATTTTCCGACAGCCCGGTGCGTTTCTCGGCCAATTCGGTACGCATCTTGGCCCGGGCTGTGCGGTCCTCGGCCAATTCGGTTCGGTTTTCCGATAGCCCGGTACGTTTCTCGGCCAGCTCGGTGCGTTTCTCGGACAAGCTGGTGCGTTTCTCGGACATTTCCATGCTATGCGACTGGAACTCCATCTGCTTGTGCACCAGATCGGTGCGCGTCTGGGCCAGCTTCGTTCTCAGCCCGGCATCATCGGTCTGGATCTGCGCAAGCTCGGTGCGCCTCCCGGCCAACTCGGTGCGTTGGCGGTCGTACTCGGTCTGTTTCTGGACCAGCGAAGTGCGTTCCTTGGCCAGCGTGGTCAGAGCCTTGGCCTCCCTGGTTCGATGCTCGGCCATTTCGTTGCGCTTCTTCGCGAAGCTTACCACCTGCCCGGTCAGCTCGTTTTCCTGCTCGGCCAGTTCCACCAGGTTGTGCAATATTTCCTCGACCTGCGCGTCTTTGACACCTGATGCCATCAGCTGCTCCTTTGCATGAGTAGAGTATGTCGATCGACTCCAGTTGATAAATATGACTCAAGCCTGAGTAAAAACCAACCCGGCGCCGCTTGACAACAACTTCAGGCGTCAGTAGCGTTCTGATTACCGAGAACTAATAATGAGCTATGCGACCGGGGAGGAGGACCGGATGAAGAGGATAGTCGTTATGGTTGCGATGCTGTTTGCGCTTTGCTCTCTTGCCGGAATTATTGCATCAAGCTGCGGCGGGGACGGAGGAGGATGCCCGGGTATCGTCTGCAGCGACTGCGGCGCTTCCGGTGATTGCGATGTCACCTGCAGCGGGGACGATGTCGAGTACTGCGGCAACTTCGGCTACTTCGACGATCTCTCACTTCGCTGCGCCTTCTGTGCTCCCGAAGACTACCAGATCTGACGCGAACCTGGTTTCTCCGGTCTCAGGCCGCTTCATCTAAAATGCACCGCGGCCGGTCGCAGGCAGCAAAGAACCCTCCCGCTGTCGTCGCGCCGGATTTCTTCAGCGCCAGCACATGCGTTTCCTCGGGCTCATCCAGTTCGAAACCGCAGGCCGGACAGATGGCGCCGCCCGGCACGGTAACCAGAAGAGCGCCGCATTCGTGACAGTGGCTGAAGTAGTCCATCAGATCCTGGATTGATTGAGTGCGCATCGGGTTCACCTCCTGGCGTTCTTGATCCGGCTACCAGGCTAACCCGGGGGTCTGACATTTCTCAGCTCGGTGCGCTCACATCCAGCTATTCCCCGGACAGCTGCTTTGCTATTTGCTCCATTGCAGCCAGCAAGTCGTCGGGCGTGCAGCCGGTGTTGGTCATGGCGCCCTTCTCGGCGGTCTCGGTCTTGAGATCGAACAGGTTGGCGGTCACCGCGCACTTGTCTCCCACTCGCAACAACTGGGTGGCCAGCGACTTCTGGGCCGCGACGGCCTTGCCGAGTTCGATCTGGCAAGACTCGTCAACGCACTTGCTGTAAGAGCCCTTCTTCTCTTCCAGCAGCCTCGTGCGGAGTTGATCTCTTGGGATAATCTTGTACTGGCCGGTTTTCATCAGGGCCGTGCCCAGATAGACCGTCAGCTGCCCGAGCATTTCCTTGTCGAACCGGCCCGAGGCGTCATGAACGTCGAAAACGGCGACGATCGCTCTTCGCGGCCCCGGCCCGGGTTCGGCCACTGTTGCCGGTTGGTTGCCCTTGAGCAGCTCGAGATTGATCTCTTTCTTGCCGCCGGGAATCTCGATATCCATCCCCTTGCTCAGGTAACCGTCGCGGTCTGCGCCAATCATGATCTTTTGTGATATCGGCCGTGACTCGCCCTGCTTGAGCTGGCCGCGGGTACAGAATATCAAGCTGAGAATCGTGCCGATGCCACCGGCCGCTACCAGGCCTAACCCGGTTCCCCACTGCGCATCATCCCGTGTATCGTCCAGGGCCATGAAAAGCGAGCCGAAGGTCGCGGCCACCAGGGAGGTCGGCAACATGGCCCACCACCACTCGTTGAACTCCGTTACTTCTTGTTCATATCTCTGCTTGATGAGCGCCGGACCCTGTCCCATGAAACGCTGGCCGGAGTCGTCCTTGACCCAGACCCTGGCATCGGCCGGGGTCGGGTTGACCTTGATCGTCTGGGTTTGCGTTTCCTTGCGGGTGCTCAGGCAACCCCAGCACATGACCAGCATCAAAACGCAAGCGACTGACTTTGGTTGCATCCTGCTCATCGTTACCTCCCGGAAAAACCAGTGTCGATGACCTCGCAGCTGCCGGTGTCCAGCAGGCTTCTGAAGCAATGGGCCACCATCTCCTGCGAGTAGTCCATTGTGATCAGCCCGCCGTGACGCTCGGCGCTCGGGACCTCGGACATCGGATTGTGAATCAGCAGCCGGGTCGCGCTCCCGCTTCCGTCTGGCCATGAGAAATTGTCGGCGGCCGGCAGGGCAATCGTCTGCATGCCAAGAACATCGTGCTGAGAAGGCAGCGCCAGGTCCGCGCCGTAGGCCCTGGCCCAGCGGTCGGAGGCCGGCATGAAGATGATCGGATCGTCTGTGGCCTGAAAAAACAGCGCCGGCCGCGGCGGCGAATCGCCGTCTTCAGCCCTTTGCCCATAGGCCAAAGGATCCGCGCCGTTCATCAGGAGTTCCGCAAATCCAAGCACGATCTGGCGCTCGAACGTCTCGAGTTGCATGATGTCGTTGAGATACAGCGAGAAGAAACCGTACGAGAGCATCTCCGGATAGCCGCCCGCCCCGACGAACAGGGCGCCGGCCTTGACGAGCTCTCCCGATGCGAAAGTCATCGAGCCCGAGATGCCGCCCAGCGAAAGTCCCATGTAGAAGGCGCGCGCCGGGTCCAGCGCCCGGGGCGCGCCCAGGACGGCAGCAAGCGACGTGTTGAGCTGCTCGATTCCGCTGAGCACGGCCAGGTGATCGGCGGCCGCCTGGCGCAGGTTATCCCGGCTGGCCAAGGGGCTGTCGAAATCCAGAATGTCCAGGTCGTTGCCGCCCCCCGGCGAAGCGCGGTCGCCGTGGTACGGAAGATCGATGGAGACGAAGGCGAAGCCGGCCGCCGCCAGCGGACCCGCCAGCTTGAAGAAGTCGGCCTTGTCCTGGGTACCGCCGTGCTGGAATATGACGAACGGGTAAGGCGCCGTTCCGGTCGCGGGCAAGGCCACCACGAACCCGGGCTTGGTGACGCCATGCGGCTCGGGGGCCCCGTCCGCGCCGATCGTGAAGCGACGATCCTGGCCGCGATAGTCCGGAAGCGCGAGTATGCCGCTTGCAGCCGTGGGAGAAAGCAGCGCGGCCACCTCGGGCGACGGAGAGCGCTCTTGGAATGAGGAAAGTTCGCGGGCCTCGATCGATTCGACTTGAAGCACCGGCGCGGCCTTGATCCTTGCAAACAACCTGGACAACTCGTGCGAGCTATCGGCGATGCCTATCGGCAGGGCCAGCTCGGCCTCGGCACTATCGGGCAGCCGTTCGAGCGCGTCATTGTAATCTGGATGCGGCACTCCCTCGGCGTCACAGACCGGCAAGGGAGTAGCTCCTTCCAGCGCCCCGGTTTTGACTACGACTATGACCCGCTCGAGCCGCGCCGGAAAGGCATCTTCCGGTTTGAGCAGCAGGCTGTGCCCTCCGTTTTCGACACTGGCCGTGAAGCTTTCGGGATATTCCGTGCCGTCCGGGCCGAAAAGCGTGATCCGGCCCGCGTCCACGGAACTCGCCGTGCCGGAAAGCGGAATGACGATGGTCGGCCGCGCCGGCCAGCCGGAGCCTGCCATCTCGGAAAGTTCCGCATGCCAGGACGACCTGACCTCACCGAGCAACGTAACGGCGCGATCGCCGGCCGGGGGGCCCATAAAAACGTGGGTGCCGCTGTCTTCCCAGAGCGGAGTCGGCATGGCGAAGACACGACTCGAATCGGCACACGGGCCTGGCGCGTCGGTTCCGTTGTCAGAGCAAGCGCAAGCCAGTGCACAGGCTGCAAGCATCGCAACGATTTGTCTCATGACGCTCAATATGACATCGCTTCTGCCGTCAAGCAACCGATAACGTCAACAGCACTCCCTGACGAACGTCGTCCCGGCGGGTACTACTGCGTCCGAACAGGCGACACACTCGCGCACCGAGAAGTCGCACCAGGAGCCGGCGTCGCAGCCCGAATTGTAGCGGCATCCCGTGCGGCACTGCCTGTCGACGCAAATCTGGTCGCTTTTGCACCCGTTGTCGTCCAGGCAGCCCAGTATGCAATTGCCGCTGTTCAGATCGCAGTAGTACCCGCCGGGACAAGACGCCTGCCGGCAGTCGTCGGGCATGGCCTGGCACTGCCCGTCGTCGTCGCAGGACTCGTCCGCCCCGCACTCACCGCAACTCCCGCCGCAACCGTCGTCGCCGCACAGCCTGCCTTGGCAATCGGGAGTACAGTTGCAGTCCTGGTTGCAGCCGGACTGATCAGACATGCATCCGCACTGGCACTGCTCGATCATCACTTCCAGATGGCCGCAACTGTCGGCCCAATAGGTCGCACCCTCCAGGCAGGTTTGATACTCGTTGGGCGCGCAACCGGAGTCGGCGTTGCAGGCCCCGATCATAGCGGCCGAGAAGACGATAGAAATCATTAATATGGACTTCATCGCGGTCCTCCATGCCAATAGCGTGAGCAGATTTATTCTCACCAGTTGTAGACGGAAACACAAGGAGATATCCTCGATCTCCGGTATTGGTTCAGACCCGACCTGTTAATGGTAGCATTAGAGGTTGACAACTTGGCTGATCGTAAAGAAGCTTATGCGGCTTGCTTTCTCTGACAGGGAGGAATCGTAATGAACACGGCCAAACAACTGTTTATTTGGGCACTCTTGATCGCCTGCCTTACGGGTCTTGTAGGTTGTGGAGACAACGTCGAGGCCGACGAGCAATTCATCGGGGGCGAGTGCGCAGTGCTTGCGGACTGTGACGATGACAATCCCGACACCGCCGAACTCGAGTGCATCCTGGATTTCAAAGGCGGCTATTGCGGTCGCAAGGACTGTACCGCAAGCTCCGAGTGTCCCGAAGGTTCTCTTTGCGCCAACTACGAGGCAGGCAACTATTGCTTCAGAACCTGCGTCGACAAGAGCGAGTGTAACCGTAACCGCTCTGTGGAGAACGAATCCAACTGCTCTTCAAGCATTGATCCGGTTGAAGGCGGCGAAGAAAAGCTGTGCATCCCTCCAACCGGATCGTGATCGTTGAAGGAACCCAGTTCGCCGATGAAGTTTATCTTGCTGGCCGATGCGTCCACGAAGAAATCGTCACCTGCGCGGGGAAGCTGGTAACATATTTGTAAAATTACCGTCCGATTTGGCAGCGGATCCGACATTCAGATTGACCAATTCCGGCCGATCATGCGAGTATTGGAAAATTTCGGCCTTTCAGTATTTTACGTTGGAGCCAAAAATGAAGCGCGCGAACGCGATCTGCCTTTCGGCCCTGCTGGGGCTCGTGTTTTCCATTTTGCTGTGCAATTGTTCGAGCGGCACGACATCATCGGACACGCTCGACCTGTGCGATACCGATCAGGACTGCCCCTACGGCCAGTACTGCAACGACGGCGTTTGCACGAGCAGCGGCACGGCCTGCGACGACGACAATCCCTGCCCGGCCGGGTTCGATTGCCGTCACGGTTCTTGCTTCGCCTCGGGTAACGACGGCGGCAGCGACGGCGACGGGGGCATGGGCGACGGCGACGGAGGACATGTGGGCCCGGTGATCGAGATCGTCTCGCCGCCCGCAACCGGCAGCCCGCCCGTGCATCAGCTCAACTTCGGCAACGTGCTGGTCGGGGTCTCGGCCGAGCAGCAGGTGGTGATCGGAAATATCGGCGACGAGGACCTGCGGTTGATCGAGCTGAGCTTCGAATCGGGCGGCTCGGTCGACGATTTCAGCATTCCGCCCGAGATAGTCGACAGCCTGCCGATCATCGTTCCGCCGGGCGAGCAGACGACCATCGACGTGGTCTACACCGCCAGCGACGGGATCACCGATCACGGCGTGCTGGACATCATCTCTAACGATCCGGTCAACGCGCTTCAGAAAGTGCAGCTGCTGAGCGAGTTCAAGGGCCAGGCCAAGATCAACGCAGCGCCCACCGCGCTGGCTTTCGGAGACATCCCTGTAGGCGACAGCAGTCAACCTCTGACGATCACGCTCAGCAACCAGGGCACGGGCAACGCGGTGTTGACTATCGGTGATGTTCGCTTCGGCGTTCTTTCGAACCCCGATTTCGAGCTTTCGCTTCTCGACGCCAACCAGCAACAGGTTACACTGCCGGCTCTATTGAACAACGGCGATTTTTTGCTCGCGCTGGTCACCTATCACCCGCAAGCGCACGAGGCCGACAGCGACGAACTGGTAATCGTATCGGACGACGCGCTGACGCCTTCTGTTTCGGTTCCGATCACAGGCAACGGCGTGATCGGAGACATATCGGCCCAGCCCAGCCCGCTGGCGTTAGGGCGGGTCCGGGTGCTGACCCACGCGGAACATGTCGTCACCGTGTCCAACAGCGGCGGAGCCGCGCTCGAGTTGCAGTCCATATCTCTTTCCGATACCAGCACCGAATGGACGCTTACCAGCAGCGACGTCGATATCGACGATCTTTCCAACAACCCGCATGCGATGAATCCCGGCGACTCGGTCGATCTGCTGGTCGGCTTCGACCCGCAGGATGTCGGGGACGAAGCGGGAGATCTGCTAATCGATCACAGCGGCCCGGCGGCGCAGCTGAAAGTCGCGCTATCAGCCAGCGGATACATCCCGGCGGCCGTCGAGACAGTTCCTTCGCCTGCCGATCTTCTTTTCGGAAGCGTCGAATGGGACGCGGCGGTGCCGGCCGCAAGCGGCTTGCTTCCGTTGACGATCAAAAACGTGGGCGCTGAGCCCCTGGATATCAGCTCGATCCAGCGCGACTCGGGCACCAGCCTCGAATTCTCCTGGAACCCGGCCTCTTTCGCTCCCATCCCGGCCGGAGGACAGGCGCCGCTGAACGTCGTCTTCACCCCTTCCGAGACCGGCCTGAAAACAGGGGCGCTGCTGGTGGACACCAACGATCCGGACATCGAATACGGCGGGGTGACCGGCCGCTTCCCGATCAACCTGCAGGCCCGCGGGGTCGATCCCACTCTGGTGGTGACTCCCACGGCCGACCAGAATTTCGGAGACGTCGACGTCGGGCTGTCGGCCTCGATCCAGGTCACGATCATGAGCGGCTCGGCCGATCTGCTGCAGGTTACCGGCATCGGGATGAACGCCGGCAGCTCGAGCGACATGACGGTCATGAATGCGCCGGCCACGCCCTTCACTCTTTCGGGCGCCGGAACCTTGGTTACTTTCAACGTGCAATACACGCCAAGCGGAATAAGCGTTTTAGACGAGGGAACTCTGGTGATCAGCGCCGCGGACATAGGCAATCCGCAGGTATCGATCAACTTCTCGGGCACCAGCTCCAACTGCCAGCCGGGCTGGGCCGACTGCGACAGCCAGGTGGCCGGTTGCGAGACCCATACCGACGTCGACCAGCTTCACTGCGGCTCTTGCGACATCGTCTGCCTCAACGATCACGGCAGCGTCGGTTGCGTGGACGGCCTGTGCTCGCCGGGGTGCCAAAGCCCGTTCGACGACTGCAACGGCGACCCGATAGACGGTTGCGAGACCGACACATCCAGCAGCATCGAACACTGCCTGGGTTGCTCCAACCATTGCTCGTACGATCATGCCCAGGCGCAATGCGCGCCTGGCGGCTGCCAGATGGGCGACTGCGACGCGAACTTCTGGGATATCGACGGCGATCCGCTAAACGGCTGCGAATATGCCTGCACCTTCGTAAGCGACAGCGATCTTCCGGATCTTGGCTACAACGATGACAACTGCGACGGAATCGACGGCGATATCGACCAGGCCGTCTTCGTATCCAAAACCGGCAGCGACGGCAGCCCGAACTGTTCGATGCAGAACCCCTGCCTGACAATCGCCCGCGCGCTTTCGGTCGCCCAGTCGTCGGGCGCCGGCCAGGTTCTGATCCAGGCCGGAAACTATACCGAGATCGTCGAACTGGGCGCGGCCCAGGACGGGCTCGGCCTGTTCGGCGGCTACGATGCTGCCTGGCATCGCGGAGATCACCAGGCCGGTCAGTACGCCACCAACATTACGGGCGGCCTGCACACCGGCGACGGCCAGTACATGACCGTCAGGGCCCGCGCGGCGCGGGTGACTTTCTCGAACATCGAACTCGACGGCCCGGATGCCGGCGGATCGGTGGCCGGGCCGGGCCTGAGCAGCTACACCGTCCATGCCGCCCAGGGATCCGATCTGACTTTTTCGTATGTCACTTTCAACCAGGGCAACGGGCGCAACGGGGCCTCCGGCTCGAACGGCAGCAGCGCCTCCTCGGCGGCGGCAGCTAACGGCAACAACGGCGGCGCCAGCCTGGCTTCGGGTCTGACGGAAACCTGTCGCCTGTATGCCGGCGGTTCCGGCGCAACCGCGGTCGCGAATTCCTCCTGTTCGTCAGGCACCAACGGAGGAGGAGGCGGTATCGGAGGGCAGATGGACAATTGCTGCGTGATCGGCCTGTGCCTGTTGTGTGACGGCGGCGACGGTTGCAACTCGACCCCGGGCGCTGACGGCACGTCCGGCGGGCAGGCCGGCGGCGTATACGGCGGCGCAGGTTCGGGCGGCTCGGCCGGCTCGGACACCTGCAGCAGCGGTACTGACGGCGAACCCGGTCGCCCGGGCACCAACGGCTCGGGCGGGTCGGGCGGCGTCTCGGGCGGTACGATCTACGGCAGCTTGTGGTGGTCCGGGCGAGACGGCTCAGGCGGCCAAACCGGCACCAACGGCGGCGGGGGCGGCGGAGGCGGAGGCGGCGGCGGTTGCGACTACGACGAGCTGGCTCCCGACACGACTGGCGCCGGAGGAGGCGGAGGCGGAGCCGGCGGCTGCGCCGCTCCATCGGCCGGACAACTTGGCTACGGTGCCGGCGGCAGCTTCGGAGTTTTCGCTGTCGACTCGACGATCAATATTACCCAGTCGCTCTTCCAGCGCGGGGTCGCCGGATCCGGCGGCGCCGGGGGTGCGGGCGGCTCCGGACAACCGGGCGGCTCGGCCGGGTTTTCGGGCGGCGGACCGGGTTATGCTGGCGGCCAGGGCGGGGCCGGCGGCAACGGCGGCCACAGCGGCGGGGGCGGCGGAGGAGGCGGCGGTTTCAGTTACGGCATCTTCACCAGCAACTGCTCCGTCAGCCAATCGGCCAACACCTTCCAGGGCGGCTCGGCCGGAGCCGCAGGAGCCGGGGGAACGTCTCCGGGCACCAGCGGCAGCGCGGGAGCTGCCGGTGTTCTGGGAAGCGTCGGTTCATACTGATCATGGCCAAACTGATTTCGTGCACGGGCATCTTGGCCTTGCTGTTTTCCGGGTGCGGATCCGGATCAAATAATAGCGATGGAGGCGCCGACGGCGGAGATCTCACCTGCGCCGCCGCCGAGTTCAAGGTAACGGGCGATGTTGATGGAACACCGATCTCAGAAAACATGATCGTCGCCGGTCAGGCGCTTATTAATATTCCCGGCGACAACGGCTGCTACGTCAACGTTTATTTCGAGGGCGGCGGGCGTCTGCGGCTGGAGTGGGAAAACACGCTGCCCGACGGGCAAAGCGCCCCCGCCACGGGATCGGTCAACCTGGAGACTCACGGGAGCATCAACCTTGGCAACTGCTCGGGCGCGGGCTACGTCTCCGGGATCAGCAAGGAGACAAACGGGGTCTCGTTCGTGCTGCACGATTTGCACCGGGCCCCCTACTGCTCGGGCGAGGCCGTCTCCGGCGAGCTCAAAGGCTGCGCTGGTTTCAAGGTCGATTGATCGTAAGACGCTCAGACCTCTATTTGGGCGCCGACTTCCATGACCCGATCGGGGGGAATGTGGTAGAAGGCCGTCGCGCTAAGCGCGTTGCGCGAAAGGAAGGCGAAGATCTTCTCGCGCCAGACGGGCATACCTGACTTCTTTCGGGCCAGCAGCCTTTCCCGCCCGAGAAAGAAACTGATGTTCTCTAAATCGATCTCCAGCCCACGCGTGACGGCCATCCTCAGGACGCGCGGCACGTTTGGATCTTCCATGAATCCGTAGCGGGCGGTGACTGTATAGAAGCCGTGCTGAAGCTCGGCAATCTCCACTCTCTTGCGGGAACTCACCCGCGGAACTTCCTCGGTCAAGATCGTCAAGAAAACGTTGGTATCATGCAGAACCTTGTTGTGCGACATGTTGAGAGTCAAGGCCGGCGGGACCACGTTGAAATTGCCGGTCATGAAGACGGCCGTACCGTCCACGCGCTTGGGAGGATCGGCGGCGATCTGTTTCATGAACTCGTCCATTCCCACGATCAGCGTGTGAAAACGCTTGGCCAGCACCGCGCGACCCATACGCCAGGATCTCATCATGGTGTAGACCACGGCGCCTATGGCCAGGGGAAACCAGGCCCCGTGCGACAGCTTGATGATGTTTGCCCCGAAGAACGACAGGTCGACCGCCAAGAACAAGATCGTCAGCGAGCCGGCCGCCAGGCGGCTCCAGCCCCAAAGCCTGCGGGCCACCACGTAGAAAAGCAGGCTGGTAATCACCATGGTGGTCGTGACCGCCACGCCGTAGGCCGCCGCCAGCCTGCTGGAGCTGCCGAAACCGAGCACCAGGCCGATTGTGGCCAACATCAAGATCCAGTTCACCTGGGGGATGTAGATCTGGCCGATCTTCGTGGATGAAGTATGGATGATCTTCATCCGCGGCAGGTAACCCATCTGAATGGCCTGGCGGGTAAGCGAAAAAGCGCCGGAGATAACAGCCTGCGAGGCGATAATGGTCGCGGCCGTGGCCAGGATCACCAAAGGGTACAAGGCCCACTCCGGCGCCAGCGAGTAGAACGGATTGTGAGCGCTGCCGGGGTTGGAGAGCAACAGGGCTCCCTGGCCGAAGTAGTTGAGCAGCAGGGCCGGGAGCACCAGCACAACCCAGGTCAACCTGACCGGGCGCCTTCCGAAATGGCCCATGTCGGCGTAGAGCGCCTCGGTTCCGGTGACCACCAGGAAGACCGCTCCGAGTACGAAGAAGCCCGCGAACTTGTTCGCCATAAAAAAGGTCACAGCGTAATATGGATTGATAGCCGAGAGCACCCGCGGCTCGAGCAGGATACCGCGAACGCCGAGCACCGAAATAACCAGCAGCCAGAGCAGCGTTACCGGACCGAAGACGACTCCCACTCCGGCGGTTCCCCTGCGCTGGATAATGAAAAGCCCGGCCAGAATGGCGACTGTCACCGGAAGCACGTAGTCGCTGAAGGCCGGTGCGGCGATGCTCAGTCCTTCGACCGCGCTCATGACCGAGATGGCCGGGGTGATCATCCCGTCTCCGTACAACAAAGATGCCCCGAACAACCCCATCAACACCACCAATCCCAGGCCGCGCGTGCCAATGTTCTTTCCGCCGCCGGCCAGAGCGGTCAAGGCGATCACGCCGCCTTCCCCGTTGTTGTCGGCGCGCATGATAAAGCCCAGGTACTTGGTGCTGACAACCAGAACTAGCGCCCAGAAAATCAAAGACAGCACGCCCAGCACGTTGCCGGGCAGCGGCTCGATACCGTACTCGCCGAAGAAGCACTCGCGCACGGCGTACAACGGGCTGGTACCGATGTCACCGTAGACCACACCCAAAGTCACAAGCGACAGCAGCATCAAGCGCTTGCCGCGAGGTGCAGAAGCGTCCTCTTCGTGGTTTCCGTTTTCCAGATTGTTTTTTTTCGAGTTATTCACCGCAGTCGCCTGTTGATCAATCGGAATTTCAACTTCGAACCCGGATGGATTTATACACGCCTCGGACCAGTTTGCAAATTGCAGCGCTTGATCGCAGCACTTGGCAATGTTGTAATCATCGCATGAGCTTCATCACGCAAAGCTTCGATCATCTGCTTCAGTTAACCGGAAACCTTGCCGGCGGGTTGTCCTGGCGTGAAGACCGGCCCGTCAGGGGCATCATACGTATCAAGATCTCATCCAGGCTGTCACGCTTCAACGGCATGATTGTCAGCATCTATTTGATCGGCGATGTCTTGATCGATTCGGGTTTCACTCAGGCTCGCACGATGATTCTCGGGCGGCTTCGGGACAAGAAAATCAGAGCAGTCTGTCTGACCCATCATCACGAGGACCACAGCGGCACCTGCGGCGAGATCGCCCGCGAGAGGGATTGTCCGGTCTACCTGCGCAACCCCGATGCCCGTTTTTCGGAGGGCCTTTCCAATCTCAAGCCCTATCGCCTGCTGTGGTGGGGAGCGCCCCTTCCTTACCGGCCCGAGGAAATGCCCGAGCTGGTAGGAACCGGCGAGCAGGCGCTGAGCCCGATTCCCATTCCGGGTCACTCAACCACCCATACGGCTTTTTTCAACCAGGCCACGGGTGTCGTCTTCAGCGGAGATCTTTTCATCAGCCCGGGCGTCACAGCGGTCATGTCCCACGAGAACCCCTACGATTCGATTCGATCCTTGCGGCGAGTTGCCGGGTTGAAGCCCGCTAGATTGCTTTCGGGCCACGGGCTGGATATCGAGCGGCCCGCGGAATTGCTCGAGTTGAAGGCCGATCGCATCGAGCGGGCCGCCGACAAAGTCGTCCGGCTGCACGCGCAGGGCCTGCTTGTAAAAGAGATCCAGCGGCGCGTCTTCACAAGCGGCCGGTCCCGTGATAGATATACCGACATTCTGAGCGGCGGCGAGTTTTCGCGACTCAATTTTGTCGTGGCATGTATCAAGAATCACCAAGATCCAGCGGAGGGAAAATGAAAATATTATTTCTTGCTTGCCTTGCATTACTGCTCGGGTCATCGGGCTGTCCGAAGAGCCATGACTCGACCATCGCCGACGGTAACATGCTTGCCGGGCAGGATGGAAAAACAGACGCGTCGAGCGCCAAGCCGGCGGTAGCTCCCCGAGGCGAAATGAAAGACGGCAAGCGCTCGGGCGTCTGGACATTCTTCCACGCCCAAGGCCGGAAATCCGCCGAAGGCGAATACTCGGACGGGCTCAAGAACGGCAAGTGGACGTTCTGGGACGAGGCCGGCAACAAGATTGCCGAGGGCGGTTATCTCGCGGGCCAGAAAGACGGCAAGTGGACGGAGTGGGGCTCAGACGGCAAGCAGGTCTCGGAACATATGTTCAAAAACGGTCAGGAAATTTTCAAATAGATTTTCGTTACTTCTCGTTTCCCAAGATAGCCACCGAGCAGATGCTCATGACCGGGAAACCCCCCAGGTTGTGGGTCAGGCCCAGGCGCGGGTTTTTGATCTGCCTCTCGCCCGCGCGGCCCTGGAGCTGCTTGTAGACCTCGTAGATCATTCTCAGGCCGGACGCCCCGATCGGGTGACCGAAACATTTGAGGCCGCCGTCCGACTGGCAGGGTATCTTGCCGTCCAGTTCGAACAATCCGTTGTCGATGTCATCTTTCGCCTTTCCGCGGGGCGAGATCTGCAGGTCCTCGTAGGTCACGAACTCGGTGATCGAGAAGCAGTCGTGCACTTCCATCAGGCTGATTTCCTCGCGCGGGTTCTTGACCCCGGCCTCCTGGTAGGCCTTGCAGCCTGCCCGGTAGGTGGTTTCGACATGGGCGCCGTCCCAGTTGGTGTAGATCAGCTCCTCGCCGGAGGTGGACGCGAGCTGGAGCGCCTTGACCCAGATCGGATTGGAGCTGAGTTTCTTGGCGTTCTCGGGCGTGGTAACGATGGCGCAAGCGGCCCCGTCGCTCACTCCGCAGCAGTCGAACAGCCCCAGCGGCCAGGAAATGATCGGCGCGGCAATGGCCTGGGCTACGGTAATTTCCTTGCGCAGATGAGACTTGGGGTTGAGCGCCCCGGCCCGGTGGCTCTTGACCGATACCTTGGCAATCGCCTCTTTACCCTGCTTGGGGTCGAGCCCGTACTTGTCGAAATAGCGCGTGGCCATCATTGCAAAGGCGCCCGGGGCGGTCACGTTGGGGAAGATCATCCGGTTCTGCGTGCCCATCACCTGTCCGAAGTCGGGCAACCCGCCGTAGCCGGTGTCCTTCAACTTCTCGACTCCCAAGGCCATCGCGATATCGCAAGAGCCCGAGGCGACGGCGAAGCAGGCATACCTGAAGGCGTCCGTGCCGCTGGCACAGAAGTTCTCGACTCTCGAGACGGGAATGAAGGGCAGCTTGAGAGTTTTCGAGAGCGGTATGGCGCTCTTGCCGACGTTTATCTCTTCGAAGCAAGTGCTTAAAAAGGCAGCCTGGATGTCTTTCTTTTCAATTCCGGCATCGGCAATCGCCTCGCTGAAGGCTTCCACCATCAGGTCTTCCGCACCCTTGTCCCAAAGCTCGCCGAACTTCGTGCAGCCCATTCCAACGACCGCTACCTTGTTCCTGATTCCGTCTGCCATCGTCCGATCCTCTCTAGGCGCCGAGCTTGGGCACGGCTTTCCAGAAGTAACCGCTGGTTCCACGTAACTTGTCCAGATACTTGCGGCGGAAGCTGGTCTTCATCGGCATATCGACCGACAGATCCTCCATGCGGCAGTCGCTGAAGTCCAGCCACATCCGGCCGCCGCCCTCGAAATCGACTATCCCGTACGTCTCGGGCGGACTGACGCTGAAGGCCAGCATATCCGCGGTATAGGTGAAAACCCTGGCCTGCTTGCCGGCGAAACGGTAGGGCTCCATCTGGTCGGTAGCGCCGCATTCGGGATTTGCACAAATGCGCTGGGGCGGGAACTGCGGCGTGTTACAAGCCTTGCAGCGCGATCCGTACAGTCCCAGAACCGTCTTTCGCTCGCGCCACAGAGTAGAAAACGCCGTCGCGGGCTCGATCTCGGCCCTGATGCCTTTTTCCATGGGAACAATGTCGCGAAACACGCAGTACTTCTGGTAGTTATCAAGTTGCACTCCGGCCGCGATGCAGCCTTTTGCGCCCATTTTCCCGCTGGCCTTTTCCGCCTCGCGCTTGACCTCGAATATCAAAGCGTCCGCGCCCGAGCCGATGCTTACCATCAATATCTTGTCGCCGGGCTTGGCCTCCTCCAGGGCCGCCGCCAGAAGCAGCAGCGGATAGGCCGTGCCGCAGTCGCCCACGCCCGCCATCAGGTTGTCCTGCAGCGCTTCGGGGTTGAAACCCATACTTTTAGCCAACTGGGCCGCCGCCCTTGAGACCGGGATCGGCATGACCAGCTTGGAAATGCTCTTGGGATCTATTTTTGTTTTTCCCAGAATTCCACTAACGGCCTCGGGGACGATCTTGGCCAACCCGGCGTCGCGGATCCAGCGTTCTTCCCAGGCGCGGTCGAACCTCTGGCCAGCCTCCCGCCTGTGATCCACAAAGTCATATGAAACAGAGTGCGCGGCAATGAATTCGGCCATCACATCACGCCCGCCTACCAGTATTGCGGCCGCGCCGTCCGCAAGCACATGCTCCAGGCCGCTGCCCATTTTGGCCAGCCTGGTGTCCGCCGCGCAGACCAGCGCACTCGCAGCAGATCCGGCCTTGACGGAGTCGAGGGCCGAGAGCAGCGCCGTGGTTCCGGCCGACAGCTTACCGCTGACGTCGGCGGTCTTGATCTCGTTCGGCAAATCCAAAGCGGCCGAGGCGATGGTCGCGTTCTGCCTCTCCTGGTAAGGCAGCGATGTAGAAGCCAGGTACAGAGCGGAGACTTGCGCGGAGTCATGGCCGCACAAACAATCCATTCCGGCCGCCACCGCCATGGTGATGCTGTCCTCGTCGTAGTTGGCGACCGACTTCTCTCCCTTAGCCAGACCCGCCGTGAAAGGACTGTACCAGCCCATGGCCTCGAATATCAGCTTGCGCGGCAAGCGATAGCGCGGCAGATAGGCGCCGAACGAAGTGATTCCGAACATCGTCGATCTCCTTTGTCAACAGTTGCCCGTCTGCCCGAAGCCTATACTTTCCAGAGCCAGAGTCAACCCGCAGGCCCGGCACGAATCTTGCTCTTTTCCTCATACGCCCGCGCTGTTCGTCAATCGGCGCGTTTTCATGCGCTTTTTGACCAGGCGGGTGTGGCGCGAACTCACGCTGTTGCCGGGAGCAACACGGCAAGCCGGAGGTGAACCGATGCACGAGATTTCAAAAAAGAGCGCGATCGAGTTCGCTGTCGAGAGCACCATGCGCATGACTGCGCCCGCTGGTGCGTTGCGTCCGCGCCTCGAGCTGCGCCTGCGCCTGGCTCTGGGCGGCTTGATCGGCAGGGCTTTTCAGGTGCACGGCATTCCCTTTCAATGGACACCGCTGTTCGCGATTCCCTTCGCGCTTGCCGGTGCCTGGTTGCATTACCACGGGTTACTCTGGGCCGGCGTGCTGTGTTCCGTTTTTGTCTGGGTGCTGGATATCGCCGACGGTATCGCCACCGGGCTGTCCGTCAATCATCTCGCCCCCGAAGCGCGCCCGAGGCGCGCCATGGTCTTGCGCCGCTTTTTAGACACTTTCGTCGCCGATCCCATCGCGCACCTGTCGCTGTATGCCGTCTTCCTGCTTCTTCTTCAGCAGAATTCCGTCGTGCCGGACTCCCTGCTGTTAATGCTGGCGCTTACGGAATCGTTGAATGTGCTGCTCGGCGGGCTGTCCGAATGCAGCGGACGGCGCGACGAGTTCTTCTACGAGTTCGTACTGGATAGTCGGGGCAAGCAGCGCTTCTCGCCCTTCTACCGTCTGAGGGTGATCGGCGGGCATCTTTCCGCCTACTATGTCTACTCGCTGTTCCCGCTGCTGGGTTACCTGACTCCGCTTTCAAGCTACGGCGCTTTTTACTTTTACACTCTGCTCGGCCTGCGCGCGGCAATACTCACGGCGCGCCTGGTACAAATGGGGTCGACCCCTATTCGAATGGAAGCTTGAGCTGACCGGGCTTGGGTTTCTTCTCGGTCTTCGGCTTGGGTTTCTTTTCTGTCTTCGGCTTGGCTTTCCGATCCCCGAGCAATTGTCGGGCCAGGCTGGATTCGCGCTTGAAAAACCCCTCGGTGTGGAATGAATCCGCCAGACTGAGCAGCCGGTAATCCAGGTGATGAATCACCTCATGCAGCAGCGTACGAAGAAAAGTTCGGTAGGCCACGACCTGGCGTTTGGCCGCCGTTCGCATCCAGACGGTGATCTGGGCCTGCTTGCCTTTCTCGAAAGTGTACAAGCCGTGCAGCTCGGATTCTGCGTAGCTCGGGCGGCGGGTCAGCACCTTGATCTTGACCGGATCGACCGCAAGCTGCCTGCACAGTTCATCGACCAGGCTGTTGGCGGCCCGGGCGACTTCTTTCCTCTGGGTCGCGGGATTGCCGTCCATTTGCAAGGCCCGGCGCACTCCGGCCGCGCTTCTCTTGGCCTTGGCCGGATTTGCGAGAAGTATCTCGACGACTTCGTCCGAAGCCCTGTAGATTGCCTTCTGGCGGCTACTCAGTCGTCTGTAGTAAGGAAACGTCATGGCTGCCCGCAGACTTTATACCAACTTCGACTCACCAGGGTCAACCGCGCGGGCCTTGACCTGGGCCCGGAAATGGGTGACAAGGGTAGTGCCATGACTCACAGCCCTGCCAAGAACCTGGAAGCCGAGAGCATCGCTGGTTCGGATGACAGCCTCGACGTGCGCGCTCGAATTCTGGATCGAACCATCTACCTGATGGGCAAGCAGGGCACCACGGACGTGACGGTTCGAGCGATCGCCCAGGAGGCCGGCGTCAACGTCGCGGCCGTCAACTACTACTTCTCATCCAAGGAGCGGATGATTTCGCTCATGGCCGAACGCTTTCAGACCGGCTTCAAGGCCGTGATGGCGCTGCTTACCGACGAGCAGGTCGATCTGGAGCAGCGCCTGCGGAGTTGGGCGGCGACCATCGTCGGTTTTCTGGCCGAGTACCCCGGCATCCTGACGCTGATGGAACGCCAGCTGACGGCCCAGCCCCTGGACGCATTCGGTGAAACCCTTCGTTCGGCTATGCAGAGCGCCATCCAGCAGCTCGAGGCCGTGCTGCAAGAGCTGATCGGCTCGGACGATCAGCAGCGCCTGTCGTTCAAGCTCACCCTGTTCATTTCGACCCTGGCAGGTCCATACCCCAGCAAGTTCGATCAGCGCTCCAGTGAAAGAGGCTACCAGGCCCCCTCTCAACAGGCCGAGTTTTTAGACTTGTTGATGGAGCACCTGAAACAGTAGCTTGCAATCTTTTCATTCCGACTCTAGGCACAGCTTGTTGTATTTCAACGGCATTGATTGAAACATATAGTTTTAAACAATACACTTGAATCACATTGTTTGATGTGCTATCGAGCTGCATGGTTTATGGTTTTCATTAGATACCCGTCTTCGAAGGGAGCATGTCATGAAAATCCTGCTGGTTAGAGTGGCGGCCGACACCAGGTACCTGAGCGCGATGTACCAGGTGGTTCGGATGGAGCCGTTGTCGCTCGAGTACCTGGGCGCTGCAATCAAGGCTAACCACGACGTCAAGCTGATTGACATGCGGCTAGAGGGCGGTTGGGACGGGCTGCGTAAAGTCATCGAGTCTTACAAGCCGGAGATCGTCGGTACGGGCGGGGATTCCTGTGAGGCGAACGCCTGTAAGAAGGTGGCTTCGCTTGCCAAGGAGATCGACCCGGCCATCCTGACAGTCGTCGGCGGTATCCACGCAACCACCTGCCCGGCTGACTTCCTTCACCCGGACATCGACCTGGTTTGCATCAATGAAGGCGTCTTCGCCTTCAAGCAGATCGTCGAGCAGTTCGAAAAGGACAAGGACTTTAAAAGTATCGATGGCATTGCGATTAACGACGGCAAAACCCAGACCAAGACCCCCGAGCGGCCGATAGCCGATTTGAACAGCCTGCCGTTCCCGGACCGCTCGCTTACTCAACAAGTCCGGGGCAAGTATGGCTTCAGCCTGTGGGGCAAGCACCTGGCGCTCATGCGTTTCACCCAGGGCTGCGTGGGGCGCTGCGATTTCTGCCCTTCATGGGCTCAGACCGGAAGACGCTACTTGCGCCGCAGCGTAGAGAGCATGATCGAGGAGATGAAGACTATCCAGGAGCCCTACATCTACTTCGTCTGCGAGGAGTCCCTGCTGGACACCGAGCTTGCGCTGGCGCTGGCCAAGGCCATCCGGGAGGAGAAAATCGGCAAGAGCTTCGGGATGCCTCTCAGGGCGGACACCATCGTTAAAAAACCGCATGTGATCGAAGCCTGGACCGAAGCCGGGCTGGTGGACACCATCGTCGGCATCGAACAGGCCTCGGACGAACATCTGAACGACCGGGGCAAGACAACCAACGTACACGACAACATCGAGGCAATGAAAATTCTCAAGGCAAACGGCGTGGCCTGCACGGGCTCCATGTTCTTCAGGCCCGACTTTTCCAAAGATCAGTTCGACCAGCTGGTGGATCACACCATCGCTCTCGAGATCGACTGCCCGCAGTACTTCATCCTGACGCCAATCCCCGGAACCATACTGTTCGACAAGTCGCGAGACGAATTCGTCGAGCACAACTTCGACCTGTGGGATTTCAATCACGCCGTGATTCCCACCAAACTCCCGCTGATACAGTTCTACGATGAATACATGAGCGCTTTCAGGACCCACCTCGAACCGTTCGTGGTAGAACTCTACAAGAAGAAGCTGGCCCTGCTCACCCAGGATGAGTTGGGCAGTGAGATGGACGGCTTGCTGGGTTTCAGGGAAGTCTTCGGGACGCTTCACGAGGATCACCAGGAATACTCCGGCCCCGCGGCCTGAGTCCGGGCGCAACGGGAGCAAAAATGAGCATGCCGACCGTCGAGGAACTGTTCGCAAAGATGCCGCAGTCTTTCAACCCCGAAGCGGCCGCAGGTATTGATGCCGTGATCCTGTTCGACATCAGCGGCGCAGGCGGCGGCAAGTGGTTCGTCACTATCAAAGACAGCGCCTTGAGCATCGTCGAAGGATCCGATCAAAAGCCCGATCTGACCATTTCCGCTTCCGCAAGCGACTATGTCGGAATCGCCACCGGCGATCTCAACGAGCAGCTGGCGTTCATGACGGGCCGGATAAAGGCCAGGGGCAACACCAGGCTGGCCATGAAGTTGCCGAAGATTTTTCCCCGCTGAACTATTGCGCCGAGTAGTCGATCCGGCCGTCGCTCTCGTAGATGGTGATGAAGTAGTTGGCCGGCACGTACTTGTAGACCGAGACGCTGCCGGCCTTGTCTGGCCAGAAGATCTTCAGTTCCTCGGCCAGGCATTCATTTCCCAGGCCGAAGTAGACTCTCAATCCGCCTTGCAGGCCGAAGTGACCGTAGCCGCCCTTGACTTCCCTCTGCTGGCTTACGCCTCCGGCTCTGAGCACTACCCTGGCCCCGATGGCAGACACGTTCGAGGCACCGTCGCCGGCGCCGACTAAGCGAATCGCCATCCAGTTGGAGTCCTGCCCGACGTCGTTTCGATACAGGTGCACCTCGGCCTTGGTCCATGGGCAGTCGGGATCGGAGCTGCAGCGCATGGTGCTCGATCCGACCGCGATATCAAGGTCGCCGTCACGGTCGTAGTCGTCTATGGCTATCCCGTTGCCATAGTAGTGCGCCGCGCCCGAGGCCTGCGATATGTCCTCGAAGGTGTTATCGGCAAGCTGGCGGAACAGAAAGTCATGGTCTCCGGGGTAGTCCGAGCATCCCAGAAAGATATCCAGCGCGCCGTCCGAGTCGAAGTCCAGGAAAGCCGCGGTAATGTCCCCCTCGTTCCAGTCGGCCGATGTCCACTGGCGTTCGAGACCCATGGCTTCGTTTCCGGGCCGGGTGAATTGCCAGCCCCCCTGCCCGTCTTGCTCGTTCAGCAACAGCTGGGTGGGGTCTGCCGACTGGCCGATGTGCCAGTGACGGATCTCGGCGTTGAACAGATCCATGTCGCCGTCCGCGTCGATGTCTCCGCAGACGGTCGTGAAAGTGTTGCCGCCCAGGCGCCAGGGCTTGCTGTCGATAGAGCTGTTCCAGTAGTCGCTGGAACACTGGATTGCCGGGGCTCCCGGAGACGGGTCGCATTGCGGATCATCCGGAACCAGCTGGCAGTGGCAGCGGAAAAACTGGTTGTCGTCGTATTCGAGGATTTTGTCGGCTGCGAATCCTACCTTGTAGGCTATGTTCTCGAACTGGCCGTCCCCGTCGTTTTGCCACAACATGTTCGGTTGCCGGCCGTAGGCGCTGACCAGGATATCTTCGTCGCCGTCCGAATCGACGTCGCAGGCGCTCACTCCGTAGGTCGGCCGGTGGTTGACACCCAGGTCGAACCCGGCATCGTTGGTCTTCAGGCCGGCGGCCTCGGTCACGTCCGCGAACAAGCCGTCTCCGCCTCCCTTGTACAACCGGTCTTGCAAGCCTGTCAGGTAACCGTAGACCCGGTACCAGAAGCCGACGAACAGGTCCACTCGCCCGTCGCGATCGTAATCCAGAAAGGCCGCCGAGGTGGTCGACCAGCGCTCGTCCGGGCCGGGCGAGGTGTCGCTGGCAGGGGCCAGCTCGAAGGTGCCGTCGCCGTGCCCCAGCAAGATCTCCGACCTGTCGCCGGGATCGACGACCGATGTGTTGCCGTCCACGAAACTTCCGCTGAAGACATCCAGGTGGCCGTCGTTGTTGACGTCGGCGAAAACCGCGAAACTGGCCGAGCGCCCGCCGAGGCCGTCGCGAGTGGCCGTGTAGCCGGAGGCGTCGGTGTGCTCTTCGAAGATCCGCCCGCCTTCAGGGCCGGGCCTGTTCAGCAGCACCCGTTTGTATCGCACAGGCGGCTGTGCCGTAAGATCGTCCCTGATTGTATTAGTGGTGCTGTGGACGAAGAGATCGTCGAAGCCGTCTTCGTCGATATCGGCAAAGGCAATCCGGTTACCGTACACGTCGGCCCCGGAGGCGGAAAGATTCAGCTCCTCGGTCACGTCTGTAAAGTACGGCCCGTCTCCCAGAGACGGCGGCTGCTTGCAGACCGGTTCGGGGTAACGATGGATCGAACAGCCGCGCGGATCGCAATTGTCGTCGTCGTTCGGCAGGCAGCCGAACTGGTCACAACTTCCGACACACAGCCCGCAGTCACAGATCGGCAGGCAAACGGATCTTTCGGCCAGATAAACCGGTATCAGCCTGCAGCTCAATCCCAGCGGACAGCCATTTGGATCTCCATCACTAAGGCAGTCGCTGACCTCCGGCGTAAGCCCGCAGATGCCCATCACGCAAATCCCAGCCTGCCCGCCGGTCGCCGCGCACTCGCTGTCTGCCGTGCAGGCCGAACCGGGAGACGCGCCGGCAGGGTCCGGCGGCGTGCAGCTGTCCGGTTTCTTCTCCCCCGGGCAGCCCGCAAGAACCGCCAGGCCAAGCGCGGCCAGAACGACTAAATTTTCAGTGAGTCTCATACGATCATCCGAAATTCGGTTCGAGGTCTTCAGAACGATCCTTTCAAATAGACGGTCATGATGCGTCTCAGCTCCTGGCCGCCGTATGGAACGCCGTCCGCAGTGATCCCGCCGCCTTTTTCGTGATACCTGAAGTAAGGCGCAGAAAAAGTGATGGGCAACATGAACCTCATTCCCGTCTCCAGCTGTATCCCGCCTTCAGCTTGCATGCGCCAGCCAAACTTGCCCATCAGCAGCAAGTCGTTGCCCATTTTCTTTTCAAGCAGCCCGGCCAGCAACCCGTCCGGACTCTCGACGGCCGGATCGGTGAACTTCGAGCGCGAGAATAAAAAAAGGCTTCCCAGCAGGCCGTTTGCAAGTTCGTAACTGGCTCCGATCTTTATCAGGTTCTTGGGGCTGTAGGGGCTCGACTTCCGGCCTTCGACCAAGAACGTTTCCCGGTGGGTCCAGCCTGCATGCACAGAAAACGATTTCGACAGGTCGAAGCGGGCATCGAGTTCGCTGCCGATGATGAACATGTCGCCTTTATCCAGTTCGAACATGAAGCTGCTTTTGTCGAGGTCGGGCAGGCCGGTAGTCGGATCGCCGATGATCCTGGGCACCATGTTGATCTGGTCGGAGTACACATTGTAGTAAAGATCGAGCGATAGCGTGAGACGTTCATCAAGGAACTGTCCCAGGTATCCGACCTCGGCCGAAAAGAGTTTCTCGTTGGTCAGGTCCTGGTTGCCGCCGACCCGGGTCAGGAACTCCTGAAAGTGCTGGCGCTCGCTTCCGGTGATCGGGCTGTCCGAATCGAACTCGGCTATCGGGTGCACGACGGTCTCTAAAAAAGCCGGCTTGCGGAACGAACGAGCGACTCCCAACCGCAGGAACTGGCCATGGGCCGGTTTGAAGACGGCAGCCAGCCTGGGGCTCAGAAATGTTCCGGTCTGGGTGTTGTAGTCGAATCGCAAGCCTCCGGTCACGGTCATCCATTCGACCGGGGCCAGTTCACCGTGTACGAATGTACCGGTCCTGAACTCGCCGTATCCGATGCCGGGTTCGTGGTAGGCGCTGCTGGCCCGGTTGGGATAGCTGTTCGCGTCCAGCAGCTCGTCGGAGGTCATGTAGGTGAAGCGCCCTCCTCCACCGACGATCACCAGCAGCGGGTCCCAGAATTTCGGCAGCGTCCACTGAATCTGCCCGTCGACCGTGTCGCTTACGGCGGAGATCGGCTTGAAGCGCGCCAATTTCAGGCCTGCGTATTCTAGTTGCGCCTTGAGCGTGACATCCGAAGCGATCTCGCTCCAGTACAGCTGGGCCTTGATGCCGCCGGTCTCACAGACCAGTCTGAGCACTCTTTGGGAGAAGGTCCCGTCTATCGTGCCTACAGATGTCGGAACCGGGCCCTTCCCGCTTGACAGCCCGGCATCGAGCAACAAGCGCGAATTTTCCGACCAGCGGTACTCGACCACCGAGCGTCCCTTCCAGACCCGCTTGCCTAGCGACCTGAAATCAAAGAACGCCCCGGAGGTGTCGAACCCTCCGCCCAGGGATAACCTGAAGTCGCCCAGGCGCGTGCCGACCAGCCCGCCGGCCTTAAACCCCCCGAGCTCTCCTCCGGCCACCCGGGCCCAGCCGGAGGTCTGGTCGGGCGCCGAGCGTGTAAAAATGCTGATCACACCGGCCATGGCATTGGCGCCGTATAGTGAAGAACCGGGCCCGCGGATCACTTCTATGCGCTCGATGTCCTCGAGCGAGATCGGCTGTACTTCCCAGGGCGGCTGTCCAATCAACTCGATGTTTGCCTCGCGGCCGTCCACCAGCACCAGGTAGTGGTTGTTCTCGTTGGTCCAGAACATGCGCGAGGTCACCGACGCCAAAAAAGGCGTAGCCATGATCACGTCCATCCCGGGCACCATGCGCAGCAGGTCGGGAATGCTGCCGGCGCCGGACCTCACGATGTCGTCGTGGGTGATGACGGTGATGGCCGAGGGGCTCATGCCGATCTCCTGCCGGTGCTTGGCGGCGGACTCGACCACCTTTGAATCTTCAAGCAATGCGAACTCGTCGCTCAACTCGTCATCCGGGTTTTCTAAGTCGCCGTCTGAATCGCCTGCCTTGGCGGAAATACCTAAGAAGAACACCAGAAGAATCACGATACATGTGATCTTTATCGGTGAATACCGGGCATGTCGCATCTTGAACAGCTTCATATCAGATATTGTATAACGTTTACGAGAGTATGGACAGCAAGATTCCAGCGGCCATGGCCGAGCCGATCACGCCGGCCAAATTGGGACCCATGGCGTGCATCAGCAGGTTGTTCTGCGCGTCTTCGTGCTGGCCCATTTGTTGGGCCACCCGGGCCGCCATCGGAACAGCCGAGACGCCCGCCGCCCCGACCAGGGGGTTTATCTTGTGCTTCGAAACAAGGTTCATGAGTTTGGCGAATAATACCCCGGAAGCAGTGGCCAACATGAAAGAGAACGCTCCAAGAAAAATAATTTTCAAGGTGCTCGCCTTGAGAAAAGTCTCGGCGGTTGCACTGCAACCTACACATATGCCCACTAAAATGGTCACGATATCGACGAAGGCGGTCCTGGTGGTCTGGGCAAGCCGCTCGGTCACCCCGGACTCCTTCAGCAAATTGCCGAAAAAGAAAAAGCCCGTCAGAACCGCGGACCCGGGAGCGATCAGAATGCAGATCATAAAAGCGCCTATTGGAAAAGCTATCTTCTCGCGCCTGGAAACCGGGCGCATCGGGCGCATGCGAATCAGGCGCTCCTTGCGCGTCGTCAGCAGTCGCATGATCGGCGGCTGGATGATCGGCACTAAAGCCATGTATGAATAGGCGGCCATGGCTATCGGCGCAAGCAGGTGCGGCGCCAGGATGCAGGATGTGAATATGGCCGTCGGGCCGTCCGCTCCGCCGATAATCCCGATGGCGCCCGCCTCCTTGGCCACGAAACCCATCGCCAATGCTATCGTATAGGTAATGAAAATACCGAACTGGGCGGCGGCGCCCAACAGGAAAAGCTTGGGCCTGGAGATCAAGAAAGAAAAATCCGTCAAGGCGCCTATGCCCATGAAGATCAAGGCCGGGTAGATCTCACGGCTGACCCCGAAGAACAGATAGTACATCACGCTGAAATCGCTCGAACCCTCCGAGATCGCCTGGCTCACCGAGACGTAGGTCATCTCCTTGCCGGCGACCATGATCACCGGCACGTTTCCCATCAGGATTCCGAATCCGATCGGAATCAGCAAAAGGGGCTCGTAGTGCTTCACGATAGCAAGGTAGATGAAAACGATCCCGAGAACATCCATCAGTACATTGCCGAGGCTCAGGTTCGCAATCGCCGTTATCTTCAAGAATTCAGAAATCGTCTCCAATGCCAGTCTCCTGTGAGCCGCTGCTCGGTGTGGGGAAGCATAGCCACGGGTAAGAGCCAATTGCAACCGCCGAAATAGAAATTTTTTCGATAATATTCATTGACGGGTAGCGGTAGCTGATTATAAGAATGCGCTTGATCATGAAAGGATTTTCCAGACTCGGAAAAGTGCTTCCTTCACCGATGGTGCGCAAGTTGTGGCGCCTCTTGTTCTTGTGCGCCGTGGTGGGATTGATAGCCGGGCTTGGAGCTATCACCTTTTACATGCTGCTGGACGTCGGTCGCTGGTTTTTTCTGGAATACCTGGTCGGCTATCACCCGGCCTCCCCGGGAGGCGAATCTCCGCTGATAGCCGCTCCTCTGAACGAGTTGCGACGCTGGCTGTTCTTGTTGGTCCCCGCGGCGGGCGGATTGCTGAGCGGCGTGCTGGTCTACTCGCTGGCACCGGAGGCGGAGGGCCACGGAACCGATGCGGCCATCGACGCCTACCACAACAAGGCCGGCAAAGTCAGGGCCCGGGTGCCGCTGGTCAAGGCAATCGCCTCGGCTTTGACAATCGGCTCGGGAGGTTCGGGAGGACGCGAGGGTCCGATCGCCCAGATAGGCTCCGGTTTCGGATCGATGCTGGCGACCTGGCTGCATCTCAAGCCGCATGAACGGCGAGTTCTGATGGCGGCCGGGATGGGAGCCGGGATCGGGGCAATTTTCCACGCTCCCCTGGCCGGGGCGCTGTTCTCGGCTGAAGTGCTCTATTCCGAACTCGACCAGGAATACGAGGTAATCATCCCCTCGGTGGTCGCCTCGATTGTCGCCTACGGTGTCTTTGCCGCCAAGTTCGGCTGGAGACCGTTGTTCACCAACCCCGGTTTGAGCTTCAACAACCCGGCCGAGTTGCTGCCTTACTTCGCCCTGGCCTTGGTAGTGTCAGTCGGGGCAATTGCTTACATCAAGACCTTCTACGGCACGCGCGACCTGTTCAGAAAGATCCGCATTCCCAACCACGTAAAGCCGATGATCGGCGGTATCGGCGTCGGCCTGATCGGCTATTTGCTGCCCGAGGCCATCGGCACGGGATACGGCTTTGCCCAGCAGGCCCTTTTCGGCAATGTCGGCATCGGTATTCTGTTCGCGGTCGGCGCTGCCAAGATCCTCAGCACTTCGCTCACCATAGGCACCGGCGGCAGCGGTGGAGTGTTCGGTCCGGCCATTGTAATCGGGGCGGCCCTGGGCGGCGGCACGGGCCTGCTGATGTCGAGTGTCTTTCCGGGGATGAACCTGCAACCGGGGGCCTTCGCAATTGTCGGCATGGCGGGTTTCTTCGCCGGGGCGGCCAACACACCCATCTCGACCATCATCATGGTCAGCGAAATGACCGGTAACTACAACCTGCTCGTTCCGGCCATGTGGGTTTGTTTCTTGGCCTACATATTCTGTAAGCGCTACACCATCTACGAGATGCAGATCTTGAGCCGCTTCGACGCTCCGGTGCATATCACCGACATGATGCAGGCAGTGCTGCAGCGCATTCCGATCGATATAGCGCTCGCCGGCAGACCATTCAAGAAACTGACAACCGTACGCGAAAGCACCGATCTGCACGAGCTGGCCGAGCTCTTTTCACACAGCGAGTACTCGAGCTTTCCGATTCTCGACCAGGACGGCCGGGCCGTCTCGATGGTTTCCGGTCGCGAACTGAGGACGATCATCAGGGGCGAAGAACTGAGTCACCTGATCGTGGCCAGCGACTTGGCCCATCCGTTGGTCAAGATCGCCGCGACCGACAACCTGCATGAGGCCGTCAAGCTGATGGCGGACACCGGCGAGGACGAGATCTGCGTCGTGGATCCTCATGACCGCGACAAGGTAGTCGCGCTGCTGAGCCGCAACGACATCATCTCGGCCTATCACCAGGCGCTGGTCAGCGACCGCTCCGGGGAAAATGCCGATCAACAGCCGCCCGAAAGCGTGAACCTGGAAGAACCACCGACAGACTGATGATCGACCTACTGGCAGGTCAGGTGAATACCCCAACTGTTGAGCGTGCCGCTGTCCAGACCCACCCAGTCCTGGACGGTAAGAGTCCAGATACCGCTGCCCGAGCCGCCCACGAAATCGGATAGCCCTCCGGGCCCATCGACGGACAGCGTGCCTTCATAGTTGCCTACCACGTCGTCGGCACTTCCGCCGCTGCGGTTATGCAGCGTCACCGTGGTGCCGCCCGGCGATTGTAAGTCAATGGTCAGGTCGCCTTTCCAGGTATGTGTAATATCCATATCGACATTGATGTCCTGGATGGTGCAGGCCGTCGCCACGTTGATCGTGTCGGTTCGAATACCCGGATCAGGTATGGCGCAAGCGCAGTTCGAAGACTGGTCGACGTAGGTAACGAGGTTACAGCTGCTCGGTTCACCGTTGCAAATGTAGCCGTCTTCTACCACGCATTTCGAACTGCAACCATCGCCGTCATTAGCATTGTTGTCGTCACACTCCTCGCCCTGGGCCGTGTCGACATTGCCATCCGGGCAGTTCGTGCAAGGACAATCAAACGGGCAATTCTCGCAGTTCTCGTGCGGAGATTCGCAGCTCAGGTTGGGACAAGCCGCCGCCGGCGAGACGGTCACGTTCAGCTGATAGTTGCCGCACGCGCCCCCGGCCCCGTCGACATAGACGTAGTACAGCCCGGCCGGTAAGGAGGTCTGGATGTGCGACACTCCGCTTCCTGAATAACAGTTGTCGTTACAAACGCGGGCCGCTCCCGGCGGTGTCGTACCGTTTGGACCTGTTTCCATGATAAACAACACGGTATCAAAATCGGAACCAACCGTAGAAATATCGATGCCCGAGTCGACCCTCAAGGCCAGGTAGAAGACCGCGTCCCGACCACCGGCTCCGCTATAGGTGCACAGGCTGTCATTCACCGGAATCGTGCAGTCGGTGGCGGCAGAAGAGTCGCAGGCGGGACAGTCGTTGCTCGTGCCCCCCAGGAAAACACAATCGCCAAGTCCGGTACAGCCGTTGATACCCTGCATATCGGGAAACTCGAAGTTGTCGGTCAAAGTGCAGGTGTTGCCGGTGAAAGTGCCGCCCATGGTGATGTTGCCCGCCTCGGGGCCGTCGTCGAGATCGACCTGAGAGATATTGACATTCAGGTTGTATGCCCCGCAGGTGCCGGCGGCCGAGTCGACCGATCCGAAGTAGGTTCCTTCCGGCAGGCCGCAGAGTTCCATGGTTTCCGGCCCGGCTTCCTCCGAGCAGGCCTGGTCGGCGTCTACTCCCGGTGGCGGGCCGCCGCAGACGTCGGCGATCGGCACCTGGTCGGTCTCGGAACCGCAGACGGTCGATGTCCTGAGCGTTGTGTCGTAACCGCCGCTTGCAAGCGTCACGGTATAGAAGGCCGAGGTAGGCTGGCTGTCGTCGAGCGTGAACTGGAAGAACTCCTCGGGGGAGCCGCCCGCGGCCACGCTGCGGCAGGCCGGGCCGCCCGGGTAACAATCGCCGGGGATGTTGTCCAGGTCGTCGCAGGTGTTTCCGTTGAAATTACCGCCGCCGCTTACGTCAGGCGCCGTTATGCAGATGTCCTCGAGGCAGGTCGAACCGTCGCAAGTGCAGCGGTTGGAGCTGCAACAGCTCTTCGACTGGATCAATCCGCTGGCGTCGCAGATGAATTCCGCGTTGCACAGGTACTCGAGGTCGGCCCGGCACTCGAGCGTGCTCGGGTTGCACTCGTTGCACTCCTGACGCCCCGCATTGCATCCGTACGAACAGATGACGAGTTGCGACGAGTTGCAGGCCCCGTCGCAGGTGGCTTCCTGGGTGGCGTCCAGGCAGCGCGTACCGGCCGGCACGCAGCCGTAGGCGCACAGGTCGTTGCCCTCATCGCATGAATCGTTGGTGCAGGGATTGCCGTCGGCGCAGGCCTGGGCCGCGCCCGGCTGGCAAACACCGCCCAGGCAATTGTCGCCGGCGGAGCAGAACTGCCCGTCGTCGCAGGCGGCCCCGTCTGACCTGTCGTCGTTATGGCAAATGTTGCCGCCTTCGTCGCACCAATCGCTGGTGCAAGTGTTGCCGTCATCGCATGACAGTACCGATCCCCCGGAACAACTGCCGGCGTTGCAGGTCTCGCCGACCAGGCAGAAGTTCCCGTCATCGCAGGGAGCACCGTTCATCGGCACCGTATCGTGCGAGCAGCTGTTGCTAGCTTCGTTGCAGGAATCGAAGGTGCACTGCTGGCCGTCATCACAGGCGTTAGGCGCGCCTCCGCCGCAGGCTCCGGCGCTACAGGTAGAATTTACGTTGCAGTACAAACCGTCGTCGCAGGGCGTGCCGTTCGCAAGCTGGGTGTGATCACAAGTCAGGCCCGCCTCGTTGCAGCTGTCGGTCGTGCAATCGTTTCCGTCGTCACATGTGTTCGGCACTCCCCCGCCGCATGCTCCCGCGCTGCAGGTCGAACCTACGCTACAATAGACGCCGTCATCGCAGGGGGTCCCGTTGGCAACCGCAGAGTGATCGCAGGCATTCGTCGCCTCGTTGCAACTGTCTGCGGTACAGGGATCAGCATCGGCACAGTTGCGGGACGAAGACGGGTTACAAAATCCTCCGTTGCAACTGTCTCCGATGGTGCAGTAGTTGCCGTCGTCACAGGCCGCCCCGTTCATGCCCGCCGCGTCGTTGAGGCAGGCATCGTTCGCCTCGTCGCACGAGTCGGCCGTGCACTGGTTTCCGTCGCTGCAGGGGTACGGCGTGCCTCCCTGGCAGGCGCCTCCCAGGCATCTCTCCCCGATATTGCAGAACAGGTCGTCGTTGCACAGAATGCCGTCGGCCGCCGACGGGTCGTTGTCGCATGCGTTGGTCGTCTCGTTGCAGGAATCGACGGTGCACTGGTTGCCGTCGGAGCAGTTGCGGGCCGGCCCCGGCTGGCAGGCTCCGGCCAGGCACTGGTCGCCGTTCGAGCAATACTGCCCGTCGTCGCAGACGCTGCCGTCGGCGATCGGCTGGTTGTCGCAGATGTTGCCGGCCTCGTCACAAATGTCGCTGGTGCACTGGTTGCCGTCCGAACAGTTGCGGGGGCTTCCTCCCCCGCAGACGCCGGCCGTGCACACTTCGCCCATTGTGCAGTAGATTCCGTCGTTACACGCCGCTCCGTCGGGCTGGTTGGCGTTTACACAGGTATTGCTGTTGTCATCGCAGCTGTCCGCGGTGCAATCGTTTCCGTCCGAGCAGTTTCTGGGCGTTCCGCCCGCGCAAACACCAAAGGTGCATACTTCTCCCAGCGTGCAATACTGCCCGTCGTCACAGGACGTGCCGTTGGCTACGTTGACGTTCACGCAGGCATTGCCTACTTCGTCGCAACTGTCGCTGGTGCAGGGGTTCGAGTCCGAGCAATTCCGCGCGGATGGACCCGAACATGTCCCGGCCGTGCACTGATCGCCCAGCGTGCAGTATTCTCCATCGTCGCAAACTGTTCCATCGGCTACCGCCGGATGATCGCAACTGTCGCTGCTCTCGTTGCAGACATCGCTGGTGCATACGTTGCCGTCATTGCAGTCGGTGGAGCTCCCTCCCCCGCAACTTCCAGCAGTACAGAACTCGGATACCGTGCAAAAAGCGCCGTCGTCGCAGCCGGTTCCGTCGGCCACGTCGGTATTGACGCAGACGTCGTTGCCTTCGTCGCAACTATCGGCAGTGCAATCGTTGCCGTCCGAACAGTTCAGGCCAAAGCCTCCGCCGCACGTGCCGCTCGTGCAGGTTTCACCAACGTTGCAATACAACCCGTCATCGCAAGCGGTCCCGTCCGCCACCGCCATGTTGACGCAGGCGTCGCTGACCTCGTTGCAGGAATCGGCGGTGCAGACATTGGCGTCGGCACAATCACGCGCCGCACCGGAGCAATTGCCGCTCAGGCAGACATCCCCGGTCGTGCAGTACTGTCCGTCGTCACAACCGGTGTTGTCAGCCACGTTCTGGTGCAGGCAGACACTGTTCGCATCGTCGCACGAATCGGCGGTGCAGGCGTTCGAATCGTCACACGGATTTACCGCACCTGAACAAGTGCCTCCCGTACAGCTATCCTGGATGGTGCAGAAATGACCATCGTCGCAACCGGCGCCGTCCATTGCAGAGCTATCATTGACGCAGCTGTCTGCATTCTCGTCGCAGGAGTCGAGCGTGCAGCCGTTGCCGTCGTCACAGGGGTTGATGGTGCCTGTGCAAATGCCTTGCTGACAAGCATCTGAAAGTGTGCAGAACTGCCCGTCATCGCAGGCAGTGCCGTCGCTCAGGTTGAGGTGATCGCAGGTTCCGCTGGTGTCGTTGCAGACGTCCTGTGTGCAGGGATTGCCGTCCGAACAATCGCGGGCAGTACCGTTTCCGCAGACGCCCGAATTGCATGTCTCGCCCAACGTGCAGAACAAGCCGTCCGAACAAACCGTTCCGTCCGGAACGTTGGCATTCACGCAGGCATCGGCGACGTCGTCGCAGGCATCCGAGGTGCACTGGTCGGAGTCCGAGCAATCGCGGGCGCCCGTGCCGACGCAAGTCCCGGCCGCGCAAGTGTCGGACATGGTGCAATACTGGCCGTCGTCACAAGGCGTCCCGTCAACCATCGGCGGGTTCTCGCAGGCATCGATTGTCTCGTTGCAGGTGTCCATGGTGCAGGCGTTGCCGTCCGCGCAATCGCGTGGAACGGCTCCGGCGCACAGGCCGGCCGTGCAGACGTCGCCCGTTGTGCAGTATGCATTATCGTCGCAGACAGTCCCGTCCGCCAGGTTGGTGTTCAGGCAAGTGTCGCTGTCCTCGTCGCAGGCGTCCGCCGTGCAGGGATTTCCGTCCGAGCAGGTCCTTTGCGTTCCAGCTCCGCAGACCCCCGCGCTGCATGTCGAACCAAGGCTGCAATACCGGCCGTCGTCGCAGGCCATGCCGTCGGCGCCCGCAGTATGAGTGCACTCATCTGCCACATCGTCGCAGCTGTCTGTGGTACACGGGTTTCCGTCCGAACAGTCCCGGAAGCTCTGCGGAACACAGACACCGGCAACGCACTTGTCCGTCTCGGAGCAGAAGTTGCCGTCGTCACACTCGATGCCGTCTTCGGCCGGCGGGTGATCGCAGGCGTCGTTCATTTCATCACACAGATCCAGTGTGCAAACGTCTCCGTCCGAGCAGTCAATCGCCGTGCCGCCGCTGCAGTTTCCGCCGCTGCAGGTCTCGTCCTGGGTGCAGAACAGACCGTCATCACAGGGAGAGTCGTCTGCCATCTCGGTGTAGATACACATATCGGAACTTTCGTCACAGCTGTCTTCGGTACACGGGTCTCCATCCGAGCAGTTGCGCGGCTCTCCTCCGCTGCAGATTCCTTCGTTGCACACTTCGCCCACGGTGCAGAACAAACCGTCATCGCAAAACACACCATCCGCAACTCCATCGCAGGTGGCATAGTCGGGCACACAACTCGTGTCGTTCTCGTTGTGATAGCGGTCGTCACAGACGCAGACCGGCTTGTTTTCCAGAATCACGCATTTACCGTGCTCCGAGCAGGTGATGTTCAGGCAACGGGAATCCTCGGGAGTCAGGCAGGCGCGGTCGTCTCCGCACGAGATCGTGGCGGCCAGGCCGACAAGAGCCAGGCATAGACAGAGAACGCCTCCCGTCTTTTCACTTACAGATATCTTCATTTCTTGCTCCTAGGGCGGAATCAAAATTATCTAACGATACGTCGTATTTTTTAAGTCTAGCATGTTTCTTCTTTGTTACTCAATAGTTGTATCGGCATTGGGCCTATGTTATTTTTCGTGCATGAGACGTTTGTCGCCATTGCTTGCTTTTCTGCTTTTTTCTTCAGCTTGCGGCCAGAAGGATTGTTCGGGAGCCGGCGGCACTAACGATGCATCCAGCTCGAATCAATCCATGTTCGATGATGCATCTATCCCGCACACCCTGGATATTTACAGGCATTCCGATGACCCCGCTTTCCGCGCGCGGGTCGACTCCTGGTGGAGCAAGTTGGCGCTTGTGCAACGGGCAGCTTGGCTGGGTAAGGTCGCCAGGTTCGATTTGCGAACAAGAAAGCAATACAGCCTGGGCGCGACGGCCCGTGTTCGCCTTGTGCCCGCCTGGCCGGCCGGTCTGCCGGGCGCCGGAGATATGTGGCTTAGAACGAGCAAATTGACCACAACCGTAAATGGTAAGAGCTTGCCTGAGCGACGCTGGCCTCTGGGCCGGCGCTTTGAAATGACTACTCCTTTGGATCTCGACCTGGCAACGCTTGCCGGCGCGGCGACAACGGCGGCGGGAGATTACGAGATCGAGTTACGTTTTTCGGCCCAGATCTTCGAGTCTGCGGCCAAGTCGGCAACCGGCGCTGACCCGCTATTCACCGGCGAGATAACGGCGGGTCCCGCGTCATTCGAGGTGGCGGCCAAGCGTCCCGACGAGTTGGTAAGTGCCGTCGACGATCCCCTGAGGGATCCTTCTCGGAAAATCGAAATCACAATCAACGCCCTTGGACATACCGTCGATGCATACCCGCTGAAGGCAGGCAAACGTGAACTGGGCGTTGACCGGGCGCGGCCCAAGGCCGAATTGATCTTGAAAAACAAAAGCAAGCTGGCTACCGGCCTGGCCTACGCGGTCATGGCCTTCTTTGAAGGTAGCAAACCGCGCCAAGTTGGCTTTCTTTCAGCAAACGCGCTCGCTGAAAGACAGACCCGTGTCGCCGGCACACTCGACTTAGCGCCCCTTGTCAAGGCGGACGACCGGCTGTCTTTGCACTTGAAACTCATGCCTTCGGCCGATGTCGCTTACCGCGACCCGGAAATCGAAGCCTACTGGAACAAGCCCTTTGACCTCGGCGATATTATTTTCTCGATGGAATGACGAGTACTTCGACCCATGGGCATACGTCTCAAACTGACCCTGCTCTTGACCGGCCTACTGGTGCCCTTGCTGGGAGCAGGCGGGTTACTCAACGTGGCCATTCTGGAAAACAGCCTGATAGACGAGATGCGGGTTCGCGGGCTGGGTCTGCTTTCGGCGCTTTCCGTCCCCTGTTCCATCGCCTTGGCTAACCACGAGATCGAACGGCTGGATGACTACCTGGCGCAGCTTTCAAACAAACGTTCTATTCAACCTGAAGAAAAAGACTCTGCTGGATACGATCCGTTGCGCGATCTGATCTATCTTTGCGTGGTCAACGAGGACGGGCGTGTGCTGGCCCACACTCGTGAGACCAACTACGGCACCATACTGAAAGACGATTTCACGAGGCGCGCCATCGCCTCGAAGAAGCCCTTGTTCGAGAGCGTCAAACACGAGGGAAAAGCGGAGACTCTGGCCGTCTCGCTGCCCGTGGAATCCGGATTGCGTTGGGGCACACTGCTTGCCGAATTCTCTCTGGAGCGCCTTCATGCACGAACAACCTACCTGCGTCGGCAGACTTTGGGCATCACCTTGTTGTTAATCCTGCTGGCGCTTGGTGCGCTGTCTATTGGGCTTTCCCGGCTGGTGGTTCGTCCGGTCAAGGATCTTTCTTTTATGGCTGAGCGTCTGGGCGCGGGTGAGTTGGATCAACGGATCCACGTAAGGAGCCGCGACGAGATGGGAACACTTGCCAGCGCCTTCAACGCCACGGCGGCGGAGTTGGAAAGTTACACGCAGGACTTGCAAGAGAAAGTTCGACAGCGCTCACGCGAGATCGTCGATAAGAACGAGCAACTCGAACTCGCCAACCGTCGTCTGAACGAAGTTAATAAGCGGCTCGAGGAAATAGCCACAACAGACGGTTTGACCGGGCTTGCCAACAAGACTCACTGGCTCAGTCGAATCGACTTCGAGTTGCTGCGCTCAAAACGCGGCGGACATCGCCTCTCGCTGTTGATGCTCGATGTCGACAACTTCAAGCACTACAATGACACCAACGGGCACGTAGCCGGTGACCGGCTGCTTACGGAGTTGTCTGAGATTATTACGGGCAACCTGCGCGCCACCGATATTCCGGGTCGCTTCGGTGGCGAGGAATTCGGGATTGCGCTAATCGACACGGGACTTAAAGCCGGCCTGCGAGTGGCCGAGAAGATCCGTCGCGCGGTTGAGCGGGCGGACTTTCCCGACCAGGACAAGCAACCCGCTGGAAACTTGACCGTCAGCATAGGTGTGGCCGAGTTGCAACCGGCTCACGAGGATGCCAAGGCGTTGATCGAAATGGCTGATGAGGCCCTGTACCGCGCTAAGAATGCCGGGCGAAACAAGGTAGAGTCATGATCAGCATCAAGCCGTCGATCGTCATTCTGGTGTGCCTGCTGGCCTGTGTCACGTCTCGGGCTCGTGCCGGAGAGGTCGACAACGGTTCTTCAGAAGAGATTGTCTTCGGCATGACGCCGGTGCTCGGAGTTGAGGCAACCCGTGAACGCTTCTCGCCTCTGGCCGAACATCTTTCTGAGCTTATTGGCATCAAGGTCAAGTTGGAGGTGGCCGAAAGCTACGGGAATCTGATCGATCAGGTAGCCAAGGGAAATGTCGACCTGGTCAAGTTCTCACCGCTGGCCTACGTAAGGGCCAAAAAGCGCATCCCCAACCTGAAGCTGATCGCCGCCCATGTGGCCTACGGCTCGAAGACCTACTCGAGCTACCTGATAAGCATGCAAGACGGCAACTTCGGGTCTCTGGCCGATCTGAACGGTGCGCGGATTTGTTTCGCCGATCCCGACAGCACCTCAGGTTATCTCTACCCCGTAGCATATCTTCTCAAGCACAAGATCGTCCCTGAAAAGACTTTTCGCACGATCACCTTTGGCGGAAATCACCGCGCCTGCATCAAGGGCCTGATGGAGGGCCGCTTCGACGTGGCGGCTACATTCTCAGGCGCCATCAGGGATGCCCGCCAGGAAGGACTACCGGTAGGAGATCTGTTCATCCTGGCAAAGACCGGGCGTATCCCCTATGACGCCTACTGCCTAAGGGGAGACATTGATGAGCGACTGGCAGCCAAGATCAAATCCATTTTGCTCGGCATAAACACTCTCTCGAGTACAGGACGCAAGATACTCACTCCAACCCTTGGGATAAACGGCTGGATTGAGGCCGACGATCACCTCTACGACGGCATAAGACTGGTTGATGCACTTGTAAAGGCAGGGACGCAGGTCAAATGACGGCAGTGGAAAAAGCCAATCAGATGTACTTCTTTTGATTGTACTTTTTGGCCAGCTTGCTGCGTTCGTCACTGGGGAGTGACTGCATGTACTTCTTCCAGCCAGGGCACCAATTCGCGTGCCAACGCCACAAGCGCCCTAAAAACGACTTTGGATTCTTATCGTATCTGGCCCTGAAGCCACACTTTTCACAGCCCGGTTCCGCCATGGGATCCTCCTCAGATCATGATATTCACTGACGAGTCATCTTTCAACATTACAAATCACCTTGGACATCTTGGGAAAAGGCAGGCACGGAGGTATCGACGGAAAAGCCAGGGACGGAGGTATCGACAGGAAAAGCCAGGGAAAAGACAGGGACGGAGGTATCGACATTGTGAGGTGTCCGGAAATCGGACACTCTCTGGGTTCGCCGGGCATGACTTCGATCTTC
>Ga0315535_1000197_pt1 | contig 41225 bp, 41 predicted proteins | sample SalMarSW160220MG_2_FD_203092 | JGI IMG/M metagenome (GOLD analysis project Ga0315535, IMG submission 203092) | Salt marsh sediment microbial communities from the Plum Island Ecosystem LTER, Massachusetts, United States - Salt Marsh Sediment SW1602-20 ... | reverse complement strand
GCCGAGACCCTCGCTCGGCAGCTCCACCGCCTCCATCGAGGCCTCGATCGGCGCACCCACCTTCTCCTCGGTTATCCCGTACCCGGCAAGGACCGCTTTCTGTCCCTCTTCGGTCGCGCCGCCGTGACTACCCATTGCAGGTACGATGAACGGGGAGAATCCGTGTGAACGGAGAAAACCAACGACTGTAGCGACGATAAGCTGCAGATTCGCAATGCCGCGGCTCCCGACTCCAACGGCAACCCTCGAGCCGGCCGGGAGACTGAAAGGAAAATGCTGGAGTTGAGTGAGCAGCTCTCGCTCCAGGTTCTCGATACGTTCCCGTGGGAAGCGTTGACGGATCTTGACCAGGTCGGGGAAGATGTTCATCGTCCACCATTATACCATGTTGCGCTTCTCCGTTGTGACGGCCGGCGGGTGCATTTTCCCGGGATCTTGGCCGATAAATAGAACATGATTTTCCATCGAGATTCGACGCGAACCGCCCTCTTTGCGCTACCGTCGCTGGTTTTCTGCGCCGTCTTCGGGGTCACCGCCGTCACGGCCCAGCCGGCGGTCCAAAACACTGGTACACCCCCGGATCAGATCGGCTACGCGTCCTGGTATGGAACCCGATTTCACGGGCGCCTGACGGCCAACGGCGAGGTCTACGATATGAACAAGATGACTGCCGCAAATCGGACCCTGCCCTTCGGCACGCGGGTGCTCGTGACCAATCTCGAGAACGGGAAGTCATGCGAGGTCGTCATCAACGACCGGGGCCCCTTTGTCGCAGGTCGCATTATCGATCTCTCGCGCGCCGCCGCCGAAGCCATCGGCCTTGCCGGACAGGGAGTCGCCAAGGTGAAGCTACATATCCTGAAGCTTGGTGACGGGGCCCGTGTCGCTGCTTCCGCGAGCGCGACCGCCGCCGCATCCTCTCTCCCGGTGGCGACCACAGCGCAGGCAACGAGCGGTTCGCCAGTCATTGTGCAGATCGGAGCATTCCGTGATCTCGGCAATGCGGTGAGACTCAAAGACTTGCTCGACAAGAACGGGTTCAACCCGCTTTATGAAAGGTCCGGCGAGATTACTCGAGTGGTCCTCGTTTCGGTTCCCGCTATCGAGGTCGGGTCGATCCGGCAGCGCCTCGAGAAGATCGGCATCACCTCCATCCTCGTTCGCCACGAATAGCCGGCCGCTATTTCGTCTCCGAGATCAGACGAAGCCTCAGTGCGAGAGCTTCCTCCTCTTTCGGTTCGATGCGAAGGGCGTTGTCGCAATCCTCGAGCGCCTTCGGAAGGTTGCCCAGCTCGAGGTGAATACGGCTGCGGCTGAGGAGGGTGTCGAACTCATAGGGGCTGAGCTCGAGACTGCGATCGAAGTCTCTGAGCGCCTTTCGATAGTCGCGGTTCATCCTGTAGACGATGCCGCGGTAGTAGAATGCCTTCCCGTTCTGAGGATCGGTCTTGATCGCTGCTTTGAAGTCCTCAAGCGCTTCTCCATAGTCCTCGTTCGCGAAATGGGCCATCCCGCGGTGAACCAGCACGATCGCCTCGAGATTCGTCGAAGGTTCCGATTCGAGGATTCTCGTGTAGAGCTTGATCGCCACACTGTATTTGCGTGCGTTGTGCGCATGAAGGGCGGATAGGAGGAGGTCATCGAGACTGAGCGCCGCGCTACTCCCGTTTCGCAGAGACAGCTCCTCCTCTCCGTTGCTCCTGCCGTCTATCGGGCTCTTGCCGGCGGATTGTACACGGTCGAGAAAGTCTCGTCTCCGCTTCAGCAGCTCCGCGTGGAGCCGCCGCTGGTAGTCCCTAATCTCCTGGAAGATGATGTCCGAGAGGGTGAGATTCGCGTTGAGCGCGGCAAGCTTCCTCCGTAGCGGCTCGTCAAAGGGAGTGAACTCAGCCTTGTAGATCAGCTCGTGCTCCACCTCCGCCCAGGCGTCCTGAAGAAGCGTGCAGACCTGAACCTCACATATCGAGTCCTTTGGAAGACTGTCAGTTCTGAAATCTGCAGGTACCCGAATGAGAAAGTGCGTCGATTGATATCCGAACTCCCGGAACGACTGATCCGCTCCCTTCTCCTCGGAATGGATAACCTCGTAATGCGACCGGACATAATCGCAGGCAGTCTCGACCTGTTCGAGAAACGGACACACGATGCGCACTCCCATCACGTCGGTGATTGGTACTCTGAGATCTTTCCATCCTGGAACTCCGGAGAGGTTGTCCTCTTCTTCACCGATCGCTGAGCCGTCGATTTCGGCCGAGTCTCCAATACCGTTTGCGCCAATCGAGCCGCCGGCCGCGCCTGAAGCCTCGGTGTCGCTCATACGCAGAAGTAGCTTGCGATAGTAGCTTTCGAAGGACTTGACGCGGGTTTTGACGGTCGCGTGGAGCTCGCGAGCGACAAGCTCCCGCTTCAGAGAATGGTGGAGACGGTCGAGAACCCCTTCGTAGATCGGAACCAGGGCGTGGTACTGCTCGCTGAGTCGCTGTTTGTCGGGAATCTGCAACCCGGACGAATCCACTGCAGTCTCCTTTTCCCACAGTGTAACTCACCGGCGGCCCGCTGTACAGGACAAGTTGATGGGAGATCGGGCATGAAGCGACGTCAGGCCACGACGCACCGATACCCGCGCCAACTACTCCTTGACCGCACCCCCGGCCAGACCTGTCACCAAGCGCCCCTGGATGAGGTAGAACAACACGAGAACCGGAATGATGGCGAGGAAGGCCGCAGCGGTGAGAAGCTGCCACCGGCTCGACCAGCGACCGATGAAGCAGTAGAGACCGAGCGTGAGCGGCATCTTCGAGGTCGACTGGATGAAGGAGAGAGAGAAGATGAAGTCGTTCCACGCGTAGATGAAGGTGTAGATCATCGTCGTTACCAAACCGGGCGCGGCGATCGGCATGATGATCAACCGTACGGTTTGCAGTCGCGTTGCTCCGTCGATGAAGTCCGCTTCCTCGATCTGCACGGGTATGGTCCGGAAGTACCCGCTCATGAGCCATACGCTGAATGCCATCGTGAAGACCGCATCGGTCAGAATGAGACTCACGTAGGTGTCGAGCAGATTGAACAGCGCAAATGTCTTGAAGAGCGAGATGGCGACGACGACCGGGGAAAACATCTGGACGACCAGGTAGACGTAAAGCGCAAGCCTGCGTCCTACGAACCGGAGTCGGGCGATTGCATAGGCTGCCGGCACCGCCAGATATCCAAACCGCGGTAGAGGCCGGCTGGGCGTTCGTTACATACAGTTAATTAGCTTCATCAGTATCGCCGCCGACACATGGAGTGTCAAGCTTCTCCGTGCGGTTTCAGGCCCAAAAAACTGACAACCCAAGTAGGATTTCGGCCCTTTTTTTGGGCGGAGCCGAACCGGTTGCTTTCATGGGAGAAGATGAACGGGACGGGCAGCCGAAGGTGGGTGAGCTCCCGCAATCTGCCGCGGTCGTGCTCGTCGTCACTGATGCCTCGTAGCTCAGGTTGACATCGAGTCATATTGTACCTAATATGTCCTCTCACCCAAAGACATGCGGGCCCATAGCTCAGTTGGTTAGAGCGGCGGACTCATAATCCGTAGGTCCAAGGTTCAAGTCCTTGTGGGCCCAAAAATCGAATGATAGCTCCGAAGGCGCCCTCCACGAACACGCTGGCGGTACCGACCGGTCGGTGTCGGCCCGCCTCACTTCTCCCCGACCGTGAAATGGAAGCGGGCCCACCCTTAACTCAAATCTTCCCTGATATGGCCGTTGGGAAGCATATTATCCGGATGATACTCGTGCCGTTCTTCCATCTGATAGCGAATGCAGTCCCGATTGCCTATTAGGCAGTAGTTCTCGATCCAGCATCGTTCCAGCTTGCCTGCGTTTGTATAAGTCTTGATTGGGCAGCAGTCATACCACTTGCACGGGCGGATTCTTCCGCTGTTCATCAGAATCTCTCCCCTGGTTGGCTCGTAATCGATGTCGGGCTTGCCGTGCCGAGGCAACCACCAAAGTGGCGGCGGCGAGTGATAGGGCAGCTCCTGGCGGGCTGTCTCGATAACGGATCACCGGCCGTGACCGTGTTCTATGCTGTTGTTGCATGGGGCGGCTCCGGTGAGCTCACCCTTGAGATATCGCTCGACGGCGCCTCGGACGTTTCCGGTGGCACCCGTCGCAGCCCGGATACCCAATTCCTCGAAGAATCCAACGGCGCGGCCGCCCATTCCGCCGCTCAAGATGACGTCGGCCCTTTGTTCCTTTATGAAGCGGGGGACCTGTCCGGGCGCATGCCCGGTGCCAAAGGGGCTCGGCACGGCTTCCGCTGTGGAAATCTTGCCATCTACGACGTCAACGAAAACGAAGTAGAGAGCCTGTCCGAAATGCTCTGCAACCACACTCTCGAGTCCGTTGTTCTCTTCTGCTGTTACTGCGATTCTCATTCTATTCCTCCTCGTTTATTAGAGCTTGCAGCTCTTCGGCCATTGCATAGTCGACGATCTCTATTCTCTGGGACCTCACACCCGGCACCTCGGCGATTGCATTCTTGATGTTTAGGCGAGCGACACGGCGATCGGGCACACGAACGATGACGGACGAAAGGTATAGCTCACTTGGCCGTATGCATCCACTCGCAGGCGTTCCACGAGGCGCATTCGCACCACGTCGACATTGGTCTCAGGGTCGATGACCGACCGCAGTCGGCTCAGGACTATCCGCTCCAAAGTTTCCTCCATATATGGCCCCTTATGGTCCCTCCAGAACAGAGGCAACTATTCTGATCCACATCTCGACTATCGCGCGGCCCGCGTCCGAGTGCGGAAGAAACTCGGTAACCGGCTCGCCGGCCACCATCGCGGCGGAGACCGCATCATCAAAGGGTATCCGACCTACCAGCTCGATCCCCTTTTCCCGGCAGAACCTCTCGATCTCCGCCGTTCCTTCAGGATAGATGTCCGCCTTGTTGATGCAAAGAACCGCCTGAACGCCGAAATGCTCGACCGTCTCGATGGTGCGCCGCATATCGTGGATGCCCGCTACGGTCGGCTCAGCCACGATGAGCGCCAGATCCGCCCCGGACGCTGCAGCTATAACAGGACATCCGATTCCCGGTGGGCCATCTGCCAGGACCAGCTCCCCGTCCTCATCCAACGCCTGAAGACGCGCGCGCTGCTTGACCAAAGTCACCAGCTTTCCGGAGTTTTCCTGAGCCGGCAAGAGCTCCGCGTGGTGCAACGGCCCGTATCGGCTTTCGGACAAACGGTAGCTGCCGGCGACTTGGTCTTCCATCGTGATACAATCGGACGGGCACTGATACACGCACGCCGCACATCCTTCGCAGGCGAGCGGGTCGACACGGTAGCACCCCCCGGACAGGAGCACCGCATCGAACCGGCAGACCTCCTCACAGCGGCCCCACGACGTGCAGGCGACCGGGTCGATAACAGCGATCTTTCCGCCTCGAAACTCCTCTACCGCGACCCTCCGTGGCCGAAGAACCAGCTCGAGGTTGGCAGCGTCGACGTCGACGTCCGCGAGGACGAGCCGTCCCGCGAACGAGCTTTGCGAGGCGAGATGCGCGAGGGCGGCGGCAACGCTCGTCTTTCCAGTGCCGCCCTTGCCGCTCAAGACAGTGAGCTGCTTCATGACACTGCCGTCGCGGCGGCGAACTCGAGCACCCCAAGTAGTGCGGATGTGTACTCGGGTGCAACCTCGACGAGCGGGACCCCTCGTGCAAGTGCCTCGGCAAGCCGGCGTCGGATCGGAATACGCAGAAGAATCGGCAGGCCGGTTTCTGCACAGTAAGTGTCGACTCCCCCATCGCCGATTCCATCGCGGTTGACGACCACTCCCGAGGGGATATTCAGCTTCCGGACGATCTCCGCCACCTGTCTCAGGTCGTGCAGCCCGAAGGGGGTCGGCTCAGTAACGAGCAGGACGAAATCGGCTCCTCGAAGCGTTTCGACGACCGAGCAGGACGCTCCCGGCGGCGAATCGCGTATCTCGAAAGAATCCCGGCCGGAGACATTCCACCTCCTGAGCTCACGAATGATCGGGACCGGCATTGCCTCGCCGACTTTCATCAAGCCCTGGGCAAAATCGATTCCGGAGGCTGTCTCGCCGGCTTCCAGCACGCCCCTGACGTCAAGACGTTCGGAAATAGCCTTCGCGGGACACACCAATATGCAGCTACCGCACCCGTGGCAGAGCTCAGGGAAAACGAGGGTTTTCTTTCCGACCACCGCTACAGCGTGAAACTCGCAGACCTCTGCACAACGGCCGCAATGCGTGCACAGCGACTCCTGCACAACTGGCAGAAGGGTTCCGACCTCCTTGCGGCCGTGCATCTGCGGCTTCAGAAACAGTGCAGCGTTCGGCGCCTCGACATCACAATCGAGAAAGCGCACTGCCCTCTGAGTCGAAGCGACCAGAGCCAGGCTCGTCGCAACGGTGGTCTTGCCCGTGCCACCTTTTCCGCTGGCGACGGCAATGACCATCAGCGCGCTCCTCCGTGACGGCTGGGGCCGCTTGCTTCGTTGATCTTCGTCAGCTCGTTCTTTCGAAACATCTCGAGCACGTCCTGAGCGCTGAATGCCTGCCCGGCCGGAGCCGTGTACATAGCGATCTTCGCAGCTTGCAGCGTGACGAACGCATTCGGACCGAACGCTCCGCTGACAACCGCCCCTGCACCCGTCTGTGCGACGAACTGCGCCGCCTGAACTCCGGCGCCGCCCACCGCCGAAAGTGCGGGATTCTCCCGAATCAACCACTCGTTCGTCTCGGTATCTATGACGCAGAACGCCGATGCTCGGCCGAAACGCCCATCAAAGGGAGCGTCGATCGTCTTTCCCGAAATGGTAATCGCAAGTTTCATGTTCGCCTCATCCTCGAATCATCGCCGTCCCGCACTCGGGACAAACCATGTCGAAACATGGCCCACCGCGTTTGTGCCCCGCCTTGTGCACGCAGTTCACTCAGGGGCAGTCGCCGCTGGGCCCGGGCGCACCGTCTCCTGCCAAAGGCATTTTCGCGGGGCATTCGCCCGTCTTCCTTTCTTGATCTACATAGACAGTAAATGACTATAGACAAAAAGTCAATAGACAATTCAACGTTACATCGGTCGGGAAGAGTCCGGACCGTTGATAAGTTGGCTTCCCCAGAACTCGAGCACATCGTCAACGCCTCAGCCGGCGCATGAATCTCGCCTCGGCCCACGCCATGATCCGCTCGTCGAGCGCCATCTCGGCCCTGAGCCGGTACAAAGGCGGAGTAGACGATACTAACCGGGCTCGAATGTCCAAGGTAGAGCCGCACGGCACCGGATGCACGAAGCGTATGCGCAGATCGCCGGTAACCGCTTGTATGCCCTGATGGAACAGGCAGTGCGTCATTGCCGCGTCAAGCAGGGAGGCGATGACCCCTCCGTGGAGCATGTCCGCGTATCCCTGGAGAAAGTCGCCGGCAGTGAAACGGGTCGACACGGCCCCGTCGCGTTCCACTTGAAACGAGATACCAAGCGACCGTGAGTTCATCTTCCCGCAGAGCACACACCGGTTGTGCCCGTAATGAGCACCCAATCCTTTGTCGTCTTTGGCCACTATCATTCCCTTCGCGGGAGCGCGACGCCGCGCGCTGCCTGAGGTTTCGTTTGAGATGTTTCCCCACCGGCCTCTCCGTTTTCCTGTACGGCGTCCCGCCGTCGCGTGAAGTCGGCGCACGCCGCCTTCAGTGTGTTCACCGCGAGAAGAGCACAGTGCCTATGTCGGGCAGGTATGGCGCCGAGTGCCTCCAGGATGTCCCGCTGACTCAGTCGTGCGAGGTCATCCATCACTTTGTGCTGTGCAAGAACGGTCGTCATGCTCCCGCAGGCAAGTGACGATACGCACCCATCGGTGGTGAAGCTTGTCCGATCCAACCTGCCCTTGCGCACGAGCAGCCACATTTCCATCGTGTCGCCGCAGGGACCGGTAACCCGACCGTGACCATTGAACTCTCTGAGCGGTCCATAGTTCCTCGGGTTTCGGCCATGGTCTATCGCCACGGGGGAGAAACCCTCGTTCTCGGTACACGACATCGCTTGGATAACCTCCGAAAAGCTGCCGCACCAGAATGCAGAACGATTCTCACGTTCTGTATCAGGTGCCATTCCGGCGCGTCCTGCCGATCGGTCTCACATAGTAGAGATGGTCGGCGTAGGTCACGGAGATGAGATCACCCCGGTCGATCAAGCAGTCGACAACACCCCAGGAAGAGCCTGTCCGCGACAGAAGCGCACGCACTGCGGCCACCCGCATGGGGTGAACTGAGGCTATCGCAATCAGATCTCGCTCTACATCGCCGGTTGCGGAGAAGGCGTCTCCCTCATAGCCGGTTAGGTATTCAACACGATCGATCACCCGCGCGAACAGCTCATACGCATGTGCGAGCACCGGGTCCGTGGGGCTTTGCACCCATTTCTCCGCGGGCGGTCGGGTAGGAATGCTCAGGTAGGCTCGCGCCGGATGCAACGAGTGAATGAAGTCGGCCGTCTCGCGAAGGCAGTCGCCCGTGTCGTTGACTCCCCGGATGAGCATCGTTTCCGTCACGAGGGTGCCGCCGAAGCTCGACGCGAATGCGCGCATCCCGCTGAGCACGGTGGACAGTTCCAGAGCGGTGTGCGGCCGGTTTGTTCTTCGCCAGACCGTTCGGTCAACGGCATCGACCTTGAGTGAAACCCAATCGGCTTGAGCGAGCCGCTCTCTCACGGTCTCTTTCCACAGGAGAGATCCGTTCGTAATCACCGCGACGGGTAGGCCTGTTTCTTTGAGCAGCACGATCTCCTTTTCGAGATTCCGGTCGAGAGTCGGCTCGCCATCCGGAACGACGGTCAGATAGTCCACGCAATCCGATCTCGATCTCGCCTCTTCGAGCCGTCGGCGTACATCGCGGGAAACCTCTTCGGGTCGACGGAAATCCCCAGGCTCGATCAGCATCCGGGTCGTTCGGCCCACCTGGCAGTAGACGCATGCGTAGCTGCATACTTTGGCTGGAATGTTGTTCACTCCCAGGCTCCTTCCCAACCTGCGCGAGGGAACCGGCCCAAAGGAGATTCCGGGGTCTTCCATCTCTATCTCTTCACTTGATCGAGCTGCATGCGATCTCCGCGGCGTTTACGAGCTGGTAGGCGATCGGTGACGCCGTAAGTGCCGGGTGGGTCCCCATCTGGAAGAGCACGATTTCGTCGGCTCGCATGGTCTTCTGAACGAGCGCCGAGATGCTGTTGATCATCTCACCGACTGAGTCTCCTCCTCGGGCCTGACCCCCGAGGAGGATTCCGGACGAAGCGTCGAACACGAGCTTGAGCTTCGTTGGAGCTCCGCCGGGCATGACACCGGGGTGACGGTTCGGGCCCTCGACGGATGCGGCCACTACCTGGTATCCCATCGCGCGCGCTGCCGTTTCCGTCAGTCCGGCGGTGCCCAGCGCGAGCCCCGTGATCATTGTCGACCACACACCGACGGTGCCGATTCCCTGACGCCGGATCTCGAAGAGGTTTGCACCGGCAATGCGCGCCTCCTGAGTGGCGATGGACGCCAGCTTCAACGTGGACGGCCGCCCACCGAAAAAGGACGTCTTCTCGGTGCAGTCGCCGCAGGCGAAGACACCAGGTACCGAGGTTTGCATGGTCCGATCCACTACAATTCCTCCGGACCTTCCGATTGCCAGACCGGCTGCCGCAGCGAGCTCGGTGTTTGCCTTCACACCGATGCCGAGAATAACCATATCGATGTCAAGCGTTTCTCCGTTTGACAGTATCGCCGACTGCACGCTGCCGTTCCCCTGAAGACCCTCCACTCGTGTCGAAGTGTAGATCTCGATGCCGCGGTCGCGGAGCCTGCTCTCGATATCGTCGCAGAACTCGGCGTCGTAGGAGAGCTCGAGGCAGTTCGCGAGCATCTCGACGATGGTGACATGCGTATCGGGGGTTTTTACGATCTCGTCCGCAAACTCGACTCCGATGAACCCGCCGCCTACGACCAGAACACTCTTTGCCGTGGACGCTCGCTCCTTGACTCGCCGCAGGTAATCCATCTCCTTTCGAATCGTGAAGACCCCGTCAAGCTCGGTTCCCGGAATCGGCGGAACGACCGGCGTCGAGCCAGTCGCAACAACAAGTCGCTCGTACTCGACCGCGCCGACGCTCGTGAGGAGCTTCCGTGCCTTCACATCCATCGATTCGCACTGAGATATCGACAGCTCGACTCCGTTCTTGTCGAGTATCGAATCGGAGATGAGATTCTGCTCGGGGCTCGAGAGAGTGCCGAACACGTAGGGAATGCCGCAGGGAATCGGCACCTGCGTTTCCCGTCGTATGAGAAGTATGCTCTTTTCGGGATAGTTGCGCCGCGCCGAGATGGCCGCGCTGATACCGGCAGCACTTCCGCCCACGATGACGATGTCCTTCTTGCTCATCTGTTTCCTTACCCCCCGTCGTATTCTGTTGATGTGCCGAAATCTTGATCGTGTCTGGACCTTCCCCCTATGTTGAAGACGAAGACAACAGTGTTTCCAAGTCCTCCATCTGAGCCTGCAGATCCTCTTCGTGCTCGATTTCATCTTGGAGAATCTGAAGCACGAGATTGGAGGTCACCGGATCCTTGCCTGCGGTCAGATTCACCAGGTCACTGTACGTCTCAATTGCACACTGCTCTGCTTTGATGTTCTGCTCGAGAATCTCCTTGACGAACGGGTCTCCGGGAGCGTCGTAGCCACAGTTGGACTGGTTGTACCACTCCTTCGGTTCGGAGATGGGAGTGGCGCCAAGCTGAATGATCCGAGAGCAAAGCATGTCAGCGTGCCGCAGCTCGTCTGCTGCGTGCTCCGCGAGCTCGGCGATGACTGCATCTTTCATTGGTCCCTTAATGATTTTCGAACCGATCCAATACTGGATGTACGCCAGCCACTCATCGGAAAACGCCCTGTTCAGTTGCTGCACGAGTTGAGTGACGTCCGTTCTGACAATCTCGATACCTTTCGTCCCCATCTTTCTCTCCTTGTATTCGGAATCTTTCCGTCGGCATTCTCATGCGGACCTCTTATGACCCAGCCACCTCACTGCGACGGTGACAGCCGGGCATCCTGAACGCATCATCATGGAGCCTGCCGCTCTGCCAGGCCCCGATGATCTCGCGCAGGTCTCCCGCAACGCACGGGACTACCTCGATACCATGCGAAAGCACCAGCCCGAGCATCGTTTTCGAGATAGCACCACATACGAGACAGTCGATGCCCAACGTTTTAAGCCGAAATGCACGCTCTGGGAGATTCGCCTCGCTGACCTTCTCAACAGACTCCGTCACGATACGCCCGAAGCGAACCTGCACTACCCAGATTTCCGCGACCGTGTCAAAGACGGGGGCGATCCGATTGTCCCAGCAGGCAAACGCCGTCCGGCCGTCGAGAGGATGGTCAACGTCCACAGATGACGAATTGCAATAATCGTGCCAGCGCGCTGCTCTCAGGCGACCCAGCGTTCAACTTTCGATGCTGCAAGAAAATAGTGTATTCCAGGGCGGGACACTGCTGCGTCTCTACCGTGGCAGAGACGCAACGGTAGCGGCAGATAACTGGTGCGTATGCGCTACGCTCCAACAATGAGCGGCGAAACGCATTGCCCTACAGCTATCGATGCGGGGTCGGATTGGCGGTCGGCCGGCTCGAGGCTACCGGTCGCGAAGAACGTCGGGCAGGGCCAGGCGCGACGGTCGCGACCGGGCACGACCGTCGGTTGAAGGAAGAGGGATACCGAGCTTCTTGATGCGCCGGTAGAGAGTCGTCTTGTGGATACCGAGCTCGCGCGCCGCGGCCGATCGATTGAACGCGGTTCGTTCGAGCGCGGCACGGACTGCGTCCGCGCGGAGGATGTCGCATACCGTCCCTTCGTCGGTGCCACAGGCCGTCAGGAAGCATCGGGCTGTGAGCTCAGTGGGAAAGTGCTCAATGCCCAGGCTGCCCGCGTTGCAGAGAATGAACGCGCGCTCGATCGCATTTTCCAGCTCACGAATGTTGCCGGGCCAATCGTGGGCCATCAGCAGTGACAGGGCTTCCGGTGTAATTCCCTCGACCGACTTGTGCTGAATGCGGTTGAGCCGTTTGACGACCTGATCCGTGAGAAGCGGTATGTCTTCGGTACGTCGGCGCAGCGGCGGCAGCTCGATGTGGACGACGTCGACGCGGTAGTAGAGGTCTTCTCTGAAGCGTCCCGCACGCATCTGCTCGGCCAGGTCCCTGTTGGTGGCCGCGATAATACGAACGTCCGCCTTCTCCGGCGCGGTCGCTCCGAGCGGCTCATAGGTATGCTCTTGCAGCACGCGCAGCAACCTGACCTGCAGGGCAGGACTCACCTCCGCAATCTCATCGAGAAACAGGGTACCTCCTCGGGCGCGAGCAAAGCGTCCCGGCTTATCGCGGGTTGCACCGGTGAAGGCTCCCTTCTTGTAGCCGAACAGCTCCGATTCGAGAAGGGTGTCAGGTAGGGCGCCGCAGTTTACCGCCACGAAGGGGCCGCTGCTGCGAGGGCTGAGCGAATGAATTGTCCTGGCGACGACTTCCTTGCCGGTACCGGTCTCGCCAAGAATGAGAACCGTGCTGCTGCTTTCGGAGACGGCAGGAAGCACCTCGAATATCCGCTGCATTAGGGGGCTCCTGCTCGAGAGCCCGCCAACGCTCAGCTTGTCCGTGAGCTCTCTCCGCAGCCTTTCCACCTCGGAGAGATCGCGGAAGGTCTCCGCTCCGCCGACGACGCGGCCATCCCCCGAACGCAGAACGGCGGTGGACACGCTGATCGGTATCCGGTTTCCTTCCGCGTCGATTATGTATCCTGACTGGCCGATGATGGGCTTGCCCGATTTGAGCGTGCGACGAAGTGGGCAGGCCGAATCACACATGCTCGAATGGAATACGTCGGAGCAGCGTCGGCCAATGGCCTCGCTCCGCGATACGCCGGTGATGTCTTCGGCGGCTCGGTTGAACGATGTCACGCGCCATTCGTGGTCGACTGTGAACACGCCGTCGGAAATGCTTTCTAGAATAGCATCCGTCGGAGAAGACGTTGTCGAAGCCCTGTGGTTTCGTGGACCCATGAAAACAAACCCCTGTCCTTTGAGGATATGACAAGCTGTCGTCCGGGGCAATAGGGCACGCTCCGGCCCATCGCCTCTCTCGTGGTCACCTCGTGCGCAAAGCTCCCGGCTGGATTGAGGTCGGAGGAACACATTGAGCGGCCGAGTTCCGCTACAATTGAAATCAAAGGCGGATACCATGGTGAAGCTCCGATTCTTGTGGTTAGTCCTCTTGGCGGCGACCCCGGTCGGCGGGTATGCAGAAACAGCGCGCGAAAAGAAACCGACATCCGAACCATACGAATGGGCGATAATGTTCGTGCCACTCGGCCGTGTCCAGCCCTTCGGCGCGGGGGTGGTCGTCGGCTTGGGGTTTCAGCACAGACTTAGAAAAGCCCTCGGTTTCGAGTTTTCGGCAGGTTATCCGCTTGGGATCGATTTCTCGGCAGGTTATCCAACGACGTCCGCGAAACCGGCGATAGAAGCGACTGGGGGAGTTCACTACTTCCCTTTGGGAGCCGCTCTCAAAGGATTCTCTTCGGGAGGCAATCTGGATTTGAACGCTCTATTTCCAGACAACCCCAGTTTAGGCGTCTATCCGGAAATCTGGGGAACGTTTGGTTATCAGTTCATCTGGGGAGGCTCTGTATTCAGTTCCGCAGTCGGGATTGGAAATCCAAATCCCGGCATAGTCTCTCGTTTTGTGAAATTGCCGTTTGGGCTCGCTCTCCGATAGTCCGGATCAGCATAGGTTCTTGCGAACGAAGGCGGCCGCATCGGCAGCCATCTTGTCGAGGTCGGGATTCGCCACGATTTCGCGCCAAACGCCGACGTTTCGCGCGATCGTGCCTCCGGTCATGACGAACGGCTCCATTACGAGGGGTCCATCGAAGTCGATGTCGTCGAGCGCTTTCTTGATCTCCGCCCAGGGCATTCGTCCCATTCCGGGCGGCTTGCGGTTCGTCTCGCCGACGTGCAGCGCAGAGAGGTACTTCCCGGCGGTACGAATTGCGCCGCCGATGGAATCTTCCTCGATGTTCATGTGGAACGTATCGAGCAGAATCCTGCAGCCGGGATTGTCGACCTCCTCGACATAACGAACAGCTTCTTCGCACACGTTGAGCAAGAACTGCTCGAAGCGGTTGATTACCTCGACGTTGAGAACAACATTTCGCTGTGCCGCGTAGGGAGCGAGCTCCTTCATGCTGCGGATGCTTTGATCCCAGAATTCCCTCTTCGTCTCGTGTCCTTCAGGCAGCGTCATCGGCCAGCAGCTGTGTACGGTTCCGCCGATCATACCGCCGCCCATCTCGGCAACACCGTCTATCATCGACTTCATGAAGTCGAGCCCTCGTCGCCGCGTCGATTCTTCCAGAGAAGAGAGATCGTGTTCCGGCGTCAGCCCGATGCCGTAGGAGAGGCTTATGTCGTGCTCGTCGGCCTCGGCTCGCAACCGTTTCCGGGAGTCTTTGTCCATCCGAACGATTGTTCCGCCGTTGACCTCGAGTTGGTCGAAGCCGAGATCCTTCACCTTCTTGACGTAGGGAAGGAAATCGACGTCCCACTCATGACACCAGTATGCATAGAATATGCCGACCTTTCTCACCTTTCACCCTCTCCTATCTGCGGATGGTTGCACGTCTGCACCCACAACGACGGACAAACAATACCCTATCGTCCGTGGCTCGTGCAAGCGGCGCGGCAATTCGTGTTGTTGAACATCATTCTTGCCGCGGGGCACAGAAATTCCGCCCCTCGGGTGCAATCATCGATATTTTGTCGCTCTGTGATATACTCTTGTTATACCTGTTCAACAATGGAACGCGTTAAACAGAGATTTTCAACCCTGAGTGCGAGATTCGACCGGTACTACGTCCGGGTCATAGGGTGTTCACGGAGACGTTCGGCATGGCCAAGTCAGCTGCAGAGGACCCGCAAATTCAACGACACTCTTTCATACTTGATCATACGAGTGAGTTTCTCACGCTAATCAATCGCGACTACAACTATGATCTCGTGAATGCCAGCTACTGCGCCGCCATGGAGAAGACAAGGAGCGAGGTGCTCGGCCGCTCAGTCGCCGAGGTCTGGGGAAAAGAGCGTTTCGAATCTTCTATCAAGATCTACCTCGACCGCTGCTTTGCCGGCGAGACGGTGGAGTACATCGAGAAGTTTCAATTCGGCTCTGAGAAGCGCTACATGCACGTGAGCTACTACCCCTACCCTGGCAATAGCAAAGATATAACCCACGTCCTCGTTTCCTCGCACGACATCACCCACCTCGGCGAGCTCGAAGAGATGCTCATGAATTACGAGTATCGAGATCCGGGCACCGGCCTTTTCAATCGCAAGTCGCTCGAGGTCCTGCTCGAGGTGGAGTTGGTGAAGGCGCAACGAGCCTCCTCAACCGAGCTACGGGCGCTCCTTTTCATCGGCATCGAGAATCTGCCTGAGATTGGGCGACGTCACGGGTTCGATATCGGAGACCATATTCTCGAGAATACCGGCATCCGTGTTCGAGAGATGGTCCGCGACTGTGACTACGTATTCCGCTTCCGCAGCAACGAGCTGGCCGTGATCTTGTCCCATCTAGCCAACGAAGCCGACGCCGCGAAGGTGGCGACCAAGATCATGGAACGAATCACGACGCCCTATCGATTCCGGGAGACGGACATCGTACTGACCTGCCGTGCCGGGGCGGCGGTGTACCCGACGGATGGACGCTCCTGCGACACTCTGATACGCAACGCCGCTGCCGCGCTTGCCGACGCGGTACAGGAGAACGTGGAGCTAAAACGTTTCGACAGCGGAGCCCACCGGCGCGCATCTCAGAAGCTCACGACCGAGAGCCAGCTGCGACATGCGTTCGAGAAAGATCAGTTCGAGCTCTACTTTCAACCGATCATGAAGGCGGGAGGGGGAATGGAAGGGGCGGAGGCGCTTATCCGCTGGCATCTGCCTGAACGAGGAATCGTGCGCCCCAATGAGTTCTTACCCATTGCCTCGGAGATCGGCATGATGGATGCGATTAGCCGCTGGACGATCTTTGCCGCAGTGCGGCAGTTGGCGCGTATCTGCGAGCGGTATCCGATCTACATCACCGTGAATCTGACTGCGCAGGCGTTTGAGAGCGACGAGCTGCCTGCCACACTCGAGGCGGCGATGACACAGGCAGGCGGACGCGTGGCCCCCTGCAATCTGAAGCTCGAGATTACGGAATCCGATGCAATGCACCGGGCAGCGGTTGCGATTTCTCGCATCGAATCACTGCAGAAGGATGGGTTCGAAGTGTTCATCGACGATTTCGGAACCGGCCATTCGAGCCTCGCCTACCTGCGGAACCTCCCCGCACAGACGATCAAGATCGACAAGAGTTTTGTCGACGCCCTCGCTGAGAAGGGCAACGACGAACCGTTCGTGAAGTACATAGTCGAGCTCTTGAAGCTGAAGGGGAAATCGGTGATCGCCGAAGGGGTGACTAGCGTCGACCAGGTAGAACGCCTGAAGGCGATGGGCTGCGATTCGTTTCAGGGGTTCTACTTCGCCGAACCGCTTCCCCCAACGGCATTCGAGGCATTTCTCGAACGAAGTCTCACGGTATCCGCGGCCGATGCACGCATGAACAGATCATAAACCGCGCGTGCTCTCGCGCGAAATCCGGCGCTGTCGATGCACCCTTGTTTTCCGGTGAGTCACGGTATAGACTGATAGATGCATGTACTTAAGGGGTGAGATCGTCTTTCGGCGACTTGGTACACGCACAAGCACCCGGACCTGAGGGACACACTCGATCAATTTGCTCAGTCGCCCCAACTGAAAGCGCAACGAGAACGAGGTTCCCGCCATGAATACCAGGCTGGTGTTCATCTTCCTTGTTGCTGTTCTTGCAGGAATCAACCTGTACGGCCAATCAACTGACATCCCAATTCTCGTCCGTGTGGCACCTGGGCTGAACATACCCATTGGAGAGGACGGCAATCTCTATTCGGTCAGCGGAGGTGTGGCCGTTTCGGGCCACTACCGTCTGCCTTTTCTTCGATTGCTCACTATCGGAGCGGAGCTCGGATACAGCCGTCCCGGTTTGGCCCCGGTTGCGCTCCACCCGGGAAGTCTATCGTTCGTTTCCGGCGCAGCGGTAGCAGGCATTGACTTCGAGGTTCTTCCGCGGTTCTCGATCGAGCTCGCAGGACACGGTGGATATTTCTACGGATTCTTCAATGACGACGCGAGCGCGTCAGGAAGCAACCCCTACCTCGGCGCGTCGTTCGGCGTTTCCTACCAGGTTCTGCCTGCCATCGACATAGGTATCGGTGTGAGCTACCGCAATTTCGTCGGTTTGTACAACGATTTCCAACTGGCTCTCGCGACGACCTATCGTTTTGGCGGGCAGGGGTCGAGCACCCGCCAGGCGCCGGTCCAACGGCAGCCCGATGCACGTCCCGAACCTTTGAAGCAGGCAATCGAAAACCTGCCGCAAAAGGACGGGATCGGGCTCGCGATTACACAGGTGAGGTTCGACGAAATCTTCCCGGTCTTCTTCAAGTACTATGACAAACATCCCATCGGACGGGCCGTGCTCCACAATTTCGAGAAGGTGCCGGTAGAGAACATACGCGTCAACTTCCTCGTCAAGCAGTACATGGATAATCCGAAACCCTCGCCGGCGCCGCCGGTGCTTCAACCGGGCGAGGAGAAGGAAATCGAAGTCTACGGACTCTTCACGAACGCCGTTCTCGACATTTCGGAGGGCACGGTCGTGTCGGCCCTGTTGTCGGTCGAATACACGAAAGACGGACAGCGTCAATCGAATGAACACGTTCAGACGCTGAGGATCAACAACCGAAATGCGGTTACCTGGGACGATGATCGAAAGGCCTCCGCCTTCGTGACGGCAAAGGACCCTGCGGTCTTGAAGTTCTCGAAGAACGTGGTCGGCTGGATCAGCAGCGAGACCAGCCGCACGGTCAACAAGAACCTGCAACTGGCCGTTGCGCTCCACGAAGCCCTCGATCTCTACGGCATCAGCTACGTCGTCGATCCTACGACGCCCTATATCGAGTACTCGGAAAACACCTCTGCAATCGACTATCTCCAGTTTCCGAAACAGACCCTCGAGTTTCTCGCAGGAGACTGTGACGATCTCTCAATTTTGTATTCGGCGCTCCTCGAAGCAGTCGGGGTCGAGACTGCATTCGTCACGACGCCGGGCCACATATTCGTGGCGTTCGATTTGGGCATTCCACCCGATTCGGCCCGTAAGGAGTTCTTCTCCCCCGACGATCTCATTTTCAGAGACGAGAAGTCGTGGCTGCCCGTCGAGATAACGAGGAGAAGGGAGGGGTTCTTGAAGGCTTGGCAGACGGGGGCGAAGGAGTGGCGGGAGAATACCAAAAGAAACCAGGCTGCGATCATTCCGATGCACGACGCATGGACGCTCTACGAGCCGGTGGGCTTTCCAGGCACGCCGAACATCTCAATGCCGGACCGAACGAGAGTCGTGGCCGCCTTCAGCAAGGCGCTCGAGGCGTTCGTGACCCATGAGATCAACTCCCAAGAATCGAAACTCATCGCGGAGATCAAGCAATCGCCGAATAACGTGTCGGCGCTCAACAAGCTCGGAGTGCTCTACGCTCGATACGGTCTGGAATCAAAGGCTGAAGCCAACTTCACTCTGGTTCTACAGAAGCGAGAAAGCCTCCCGGCGTTGATTAATATGGGCAATCTCGAATATCTGCGAGAGGAGTACGCCGCAGCTCAACGGTTCTATCGGCGCGCTGAAAGGCTCTCCCCCGATAATCCGCTCGTGCTCCTTTGCCTCGCTCGGGTCGATCATTCGCTCGAAAACTATGCAACCTCCTGGGCCGCCTACAGCAAGCTCAAGGAGGTCGATCCCCAGCTTGCCAGACGGTTCGCCTACCTGGATCTCCGAGGAGAAGAAGCAGCACGAGCAGCCGATGTAGCGTCGGTCGGAGAGGAGGTCGTATGGGCCGAAGAGTGAAGAGCGAATCCTTCGAGCCGCACGCCGTCGCTGTTGCGGCAATCATGGTTATCGTTGCGGCAACCCTTGTGGGCTGCAAACCGCTCCTCCTGCGCAGTATCGTAGAAGAGCGTGTTCTAGGAACGGGTTTCCCCAGAATCCTCTCAGTGACGCCCGCGGACGGGGCCACGGGCGTCGATCGAAGACCTGAGATCGTTGTAACCTTCAACAAGGCAATCGATCCTGCTACGCTCACGCCGGACAATCTAACCATTGAAGACGGCGCCAACATCGTGCCCATGGCAATTGTCCACGACGATGCCGCGCACACAGTGACACTCGTTCCCGAAGTCGATCTCGATCACCTCCGGGCCTACTTCTGCCGGGCGACCACCGGCATACGCGATCTTGTCGGCAATCAGCTGGTCGAGGAGTTGTCTTGGGTTTTCACCGTTCGCGGCTGGCGATGGGTTCCCCAGGTGCTGCTCGCCGACGACATCGGAACGGGCGTACACTACCCGGAAGTCTACTTCGACAACGGGGGCAATGCGATCGGGACCTGGGTCGACCGTAACACCGAGCAGATTGTCGCACGACGTTTCACGCGAACCGACGGCTGGGAACCACCGAGGTACGTCACTGAAACCGCCGCCGGCAGCACAGGCTATCCCCACGTAGCGTTTCAGTCGAACACCGATGCGATGCTCCTCTGGTCGGATTCCGTGGACGGCGTCAACGCTTCGCTCTACTCGATTCAGTTCTCGGCAAGCAGTGGTTGGGACCCGCCGTTCAGAGCGGCAAAGGTATATCCACCAGAATCCAATCCTCACTACTTCACCTCCTCTCGCAACCTGTTTGCTGCTGACGGCGTGGATGGGTTCATCGCGGTCTTCCGCGATGACTCGGCAACCAACCAAATGAGGTCGAAGTACTGGCACAACGATGTCTGGTCGACCCTTTCCGTTATCTCGAGCTACAGCGGCAACACCGGCTACCCGACGCTCGCCATCGGGCCGGGCGGCAGCGCGGTGGCAGCATGGGCACGAGAGAGTGATGTGCAAATCTACGCGAGCTACTTCAACGGTTCCAGTTGGTTGACAACGGAGGTATCGATTACCGGATCAACGACTCCGATAGCGCGAGACGGCGTCTCTGTCGCGTCGGATGCGGCAGGAAATGCTATTGCGGTTTGGTGGGAGGATACGGGTTCGCAGGTGAATGTCTTCGCGAACCGCTATGATGCGAGCAATCCGAGTTGGCTGGGGGCTGGTCAAATCAACGCCTCCAGCATCGGGGCGACCGTGAAACCTGAAATCGCTATGGACCCCGAGGGCAACGCGACCGTTGTATGGACCGACTACGACGACATGCGGATTGTCGCTCGACGCTACGCTGAGACATCGGGATGGCAACCTGAGGTCGTTCTCGACGGCGGGACAGCGACCTACTGTGTCAGCCCGAGGATAGCCGTCGACCCGGCCGGAAACGTCACGGTCGTGTGGATTCAAGATCAGATCCATATCTATGCGAATCGATACAATGCTGATACTGGTGAATGGAGCGGCCCGCATCAGCTCGACACCCAAACCGGTGGCAGTATCACGTTCGACCGCGTTTCCGTTGACAGTGACGGCAACGCCTTCGCCTCCTGGCAGCAGGACAACAAGGTTTTTGTCAGCAGATACGACTGATTGATCTGTCGCTCGGGGCGGCCCCGAAAACCATCCGCACCGTTTCGCCCGCGTCGCACGCCGCTTGAAATCCCCCCTGCTCTCGTGAGAACATTGTGATGAGGAGAGGACGTGCTCGATATTCGTTCAGTGGGCGTCGTCTCCGGCTGCGAATTGGCCTAAGAGAAATGCGCCAATTCTCCGAAAATGGTTGGGTACGATATGTCATGCCATTCTCGGTCTGTCGAATCGGCGAGCTGATCGGTCCGCGGCCGCTGCTGGGTAGGTAAAAGTGGCATCTTTGTTCGACAAGATGGAAAACGTTCGAAACCGCGATGGCTCGATTCCGGAATCGGAGACGGAGCGATTGCGGACGCTGCTGGAAGTTTCGGACGAGCTCGACCACATCGCTGACCTCGATTCGCTTCTCGATCGCATCCTGCTGGAGGCGCGCTCATTCACGAACGCGGATGCCGGCACGATCTATCTCAAAGACGGGGATCAACTCAGGTTCAGCTACAACAGTCAGGCCGGACACCTCATGTCCGGTGATCCCAATCAGAAGAAAAGCATCTATCTCAATCATGTCATGCCTGTAGACGAGCACTCGATCGCGGGCTACGTCGCGCTCACGAGTGACACACTCATCATCGACGACGCGTACAAGATCGGAAGCGACGTCCCCTATCGCTTCAACCCGGCGTTCGACAAGAGCTCCGGCTACCGCACCGTATCGATGCTCACGGTTCCTCTGAAGACGAACCGGGGAACCACGGTCGGGGTCATGCAGCTCGTCAATGCGCTCGAGCCTGCAAGTAAGAAGCCAGTTCCCTTCCAGAGCCGTGACCGGCTCTACGTCTCCCTGTTCGCGAGGAACGCCGCCGTTGCCATCGAGCGAGCGAGTCTCACCCGTCTTATCATCCTGCGGATGATTCGCATGGCTGCACTTCGCGACCCGCGCGAGACCGGCCCTCACGTCAATCGGGTCGCCGCCTATTCGATCGAGATCTATCAGCACTACGCCGAGATGCACAAGGTACCCTCGCACGAGATAAAGCGCAACAAGGATATCCTCCGCCTCGGCGCGATGATGCATGACGTGGGCAAGATCGCCATTCCTGATGCAATCCTCAAGAAACCCGGTCCTCTCACCCCCGAGGAGCGGCTGGTGATGCAGCAGCATTCAGTGTTCGGCGCGCGCCTCTTCCCCGAAAAGGAGTCGCGGCTCGATGTGGTCGCGGCGGAGATCGCACTCAACCACCACGAGCGGTGGGACGGCACCGGATATCCCGGAAAGATCGGAGACATTTTCGCTGAGCCGATCGTCATGGGGTCAGGCAAGAAGGAAAAGGAGATCCCGCTCTTCGGGCGGATCGTTGCCCTCGCCGACGTGTATGACGCGCTGGTTTCAAAGCGCACCTACAAAGAACCGTGGGACGACTGGCAGGTTCTCGATACGATTCGCTCAGGCGCGGGAACCCAATTCGATCCTACCATCGTAAAAGTCTTCTTCAGCATCTATGAGGTCATCAAGGCGATTCGGATGCGTTATGCGGAAGACGAGAGCTCGCGCGGATAGCGGTACTCCCGGTCACCAGGTCCCAGAAAGACATAGGCATCCTCTTCGATACGAAGCAGCGTAGCCTCGATCGGCACCTTTCCGCCTCCGTCGGGCAGGTCGACCGCATAGCTGGGAATCGCGATGCCCGACAACCTGGTGCGGAGCTCACGCATCAGCTCGAGGCCGCGCTCGATCGGTACCCGAAAATGGGACGTTCCCGCGGCGAGGTCCCCCTGGAATAGGTAGTACGGTTTAACGCCGGACTGAACGAGCGATCTGAAAAGCTCTTCGAGTGTGTCGACGTCGTCGTTGATTCCTCGGAGAAGCACCGCCTGGTTGAGCACGGGTACACCGGCTCGGGTGAGTCTCTTGACTGCTTTTCGAAACTCCGGAGTTGTCTCTCGTGGATGATTCGTGTGGATAATCGCCCAGAGGCCGTCGAAGCGCTCGAGCATGTCACAGAGTGCCGTTGTGATTCGGGAAGGGAGTACCACAGGAAGACGGGTACAGATACGAATCGTGAAATCCGCGCGTACTGCTTTTAGAGCCACGAGGATCATCTCGAGCTCCTGATCGGAGAGCATCAAAGGATCGCCGCCGGAAAGCAGAACCTCGCGAACCGTCGGAGTACGACTGAGATAGGTGCATGCCTCCTCGAGCTCCGTCTCCGTGATTCGTCCGCCCCCGTTGCCGGTAAAGTGACGACGAAAGCAGTGACGGCAATAGGTCGCGCACCGGTCGTTCGCCAGCAGCAGCACTCGGTCCTGGTAGTGATGCACGAGTCGTTCGGCGACGCGATAACGGTTGTCGAAAATCGGGTCGCTGGTCTCGTAGGGCAGAGTCGTGAGCTCACCGGCCCTCGGAACGAATTGAGCTGCTATCGGATCGCTATCCGGATCTTCGGTTCGCGCCAGTCCTGCATAGTATCGACTTACTCCATACGGGAGTTTCGTAGCAGCATCGATTCTGAGATCTACGAGTGGTTTCGACATGGATCTAGAATAGTCAAATGTTCCGCGGTCGACAAGAAGTCGATACAACGGCAGAAATTAGTTGACATCGACTGGTTGACCCTCTATTCTATGTTAACTCTTGCACGCTCGCCGGAGGAGCAATGATCACAGTTAAAGATGTCGTGAAACGTTTCGGAGGGCTTGCTGCGGTCGACGGCTGTAGCTTCACCATTCCCGCAGGCAGCATCACCGGTCTCATCGGACCGAACGGTGCCGGCAAGTCCACGCTGTTCAACATCGTTGCAGGTTTCACGAAACCAGACTCCGGTCACATCGTTCTCGATGGACACGATGTCACCGGCCTCTCCCCCCATCGGCTATTCCACCGCGGAGTCGTCAGAACGTTTCAGGTTCCACACGAGTTCGATCGGATGACAGTCCTCGAAAACCTTATGATCGTACCTGCCCACCAGGTCGGCGAGTTGGTGCTCGCTTCGTTGTTCACGTGGAGGCGGGTGAGAAAACAGGAACGAGATCTTCGCAAGAAAGCGGAGGAGGTTCTCGAGTTCGTCAGCCTCTCTCACCTTAAGTACGAGCTCGCCGGGAACCTTTCAGGTGGACAGAAGAAGCTCCTCGAGCTTGCCCGCACGATGATGACTCATCCTCGAATCATACTTCTCGACGAGCCTGGAGCAGGCGTCAATCGAACCCTCCTTCAGAAGCTTGCAAGCGACATCAGGCGGCTGAACAACGAGCTCGGTTACACCTTCTGCATCATAGAACACGACATGGACCTGGTGACGAAGCTCTGCGATCCGGTGGTCGTAATGGCCCAGGGCAAAGTGCTGGCGGAGGGCAAGATGGAACAACTGCGGCGTGACGAGCGCGTGAAAGAGGCCTACCTGGGTGGAAAAGGATGAGTGAGACAAACGGTAATCTCCTGGTTGCGGAGGATGTCTACGGTGGCTACGGAAGCGCGGATATTCTCAACGGAATATCACTGCGTGTCGCACCCGGAGAGTTCGTTTCGATCGTAGGCCCGAACGGTGCCGGCAAATCGACGGCAATGAAGTCCCTCTTCGGACTCATCAAGGTTCGGGCGGGGAAGATCGCCTTCGAGGGACGAGAGATAACCAAATTGCGCCCGGATCAGATCGTGCGGCTCGGCATTTGCTACGTTCCACAAGAGTTCAACATCTTCCCTTCACTCACAGTCAAAGAAAACCTCGAGATGGGCGCCTTCATTCGAAACGACGACTACAGTGCAGAAATCGAGAACGTCTATCAGCTCTTCCCGATCCTGAAGGAACGACGACGTCAGCTCGTCGGGACGATGTCCGGAGGACAGAGACAGATGGTTGCGATGGGGCGCGCCCTCATGCTCAAGCCCCGTCTTCTCATGCTTGACGAACCTTCGGCCGGATTGTCGCCCAACTTCATCGAGCTCATCTTTGAGCGAATTCAGGAGATCAATCGAACCGGTGTCGGTATCCTTCTCGTCGAACAAAACGCCCGCCAGGCACTGGAAATCTCCGACCGCGGATACGTACTCGTGATGGGCCGCAACCGTCACGAGGACACCGGGCCGAATCTCGTCAATAACAAAGAAGTGGCCGAGATGTTTCTCGGCGGATAAGGGGACGACGGTGCTGTTAAACGTTGTGCAACTCACACTCTACGGAATTGTGCTTGGAAGCATCATCGCCCTTGGAGCGATCGGCGTTTCCATGGTCTACGCCATCCTCGGTTTTTCTCATTTTGCACACGGCGACATGATGACGGTCGCGGCCTACTTCGGGTTCGTGGGAGTGGTGACCCTTCACCTCCCGCTGCCTTTGGCTCTGATCTTTTCGATGATCCTAACGGCGTGTCTCGCTGTCGGTATCGACCGGGTCATTTACAGTCGACTGAGGAATGCGACTCCAATCATCATGCTCATCAGTACGATCGGGGTTTCATTCATGCTCCAGAGCCTCACGCAGATCGTGTGGGGTCCGAGCAACGAGGTGTATCAATCGGGGATCGTTCTCCCCTACAAGTTCCTCGGCCTGCGGCTCCAACCGGTCGAGGTGACGATTATTCTCGGCTCGGTTCTGCTCGTCGTGCTCTTGCACTTCTTCCTGCACGGAACGAAGATCGGGAAGGCGATGCGCGCGATGTCGGACAATCGGAGCCTGTCGCAGATCACCGGAATCAACACCGAGCTTGTCATCATCTGGACATGGGTCATTACCGGAGTGCTTGCTGCGGCGGCCGGTGTTTTCCTGGGTGCCGATACGCAGCTTAATCCGCGCATGGGCTTCAACCTCCTGCTCGCGATATTCGCGGCAGCGATACTCGGCGGTATCGGGAACCTCTATGGGTCGATACTCGGGGGATTGGTAATTGGAATCGTCGAAGAGGTTTCGACGATCTTCATCGATCCCGGATACAAGCCCGCCGTCGGGTTCGTGATCATGGTCATCATGCTGATCGTCCGTCCTTACGGTATCTTAGGGGGTAAGCGCTAATGCACCTTCCCGGTCTGGTCAACTACTTCATCTTCTTCTTCTCGTTCGCGGGCATCTACGCGATTCTCGCGCTCGGGCTCAACGTTCAATGGGGGTATACCGGAGAGACGAACATCGGTATCGCCGGATTCTTCGCGATCGGGGCCTACACCACGGCGATACTCACCAGTCCCCCCGATCCGGGCCACCTCGGCGGTTTCAATCTCCCATTCGTCGTCGCAGTAGTTGGTGCAATTGTCGTCTGCGGTGTCCTCGCGCTCCTCATAGGTCTCATAACACTCAATCTGCGAGGAGACTATCTAGCAATCGCCACGATAGGGATCGCTCAGATCATCGTCCTGTTCATCACCAACGAAGACAAGGTAACCGACGGGGTCCGCGGCATTCCCGGAATCCCACGCCCCCTTTCGAACGTCTCGCCGGGCGCCGGCGGCCTGTTGTTTCTGGTGCTCGTGGTCGTTTTCGTAGGAATCGTCTTGATAGCGCTCAACCGTCTCTACCGATCTCCGTGGGTTCGAATTCTCAGGGCCATTCGTGCCAACGAGGATGCAGTGCTCGCAGCGGGAAAGAACGTGCTGCGATACCGAATCGAGTCATTCGTGGTCGGATCCATAATCATGAGCATCGGCGGCGTACTGTACGCCGCCTTCACCCGCTTCGTCAGCCCTGAGGCGTTCGATCCTATCTACGGGACCTTCTTAGTCTGGGTCATGCTCATCGCTGGAGGCAGCGGGAATAACGTAGGTGCAATTGTCGGCACTCTCATCATTTGGGGCGTCTGGTCGGGTACCGACTATCTCACGAGCCTCATGCCTGCCGCATGGGGAACGCGAGGGTCCGCGATTCGCGTCTTCCTTATCGGTCTGATCCTCGAGCTAATCCTGATCCTGAGACCGCAGGGGATCATCGAAGAGCGTCCGCCGAGGCTCGTCGATGCGGGGCCGCGCGGCGAAGAGCGATCGGCGCATGCTCCGACACCGAGCGAGGGGACGGGAGGGGGCTGATCTACCTTGGAAGCCTACATCTGCGCGAGCAGCCCGCCGTCGACGTAGAGCACGTGGCCGTTGACGAAGTTCGAGGCCTCCGATGCGAGGAATACGGCCGGCCCCACAAGCTCGGCGGGTTTGCCCCAGCGACCGGCCGGAACACGCTTCTTTAGCCAGGTGTCGAACTCCACGTTCTCTTCCAGAGGTTTCGTCAGCTCGGTGGAAAAATAACCGGGACCAATTGCATTGGCCTGAATATTGTACTTGGCCCATTCCGCGGCCATCGACTGCGTCAACATCTTCAAGCCGGCCTTTGCTGCAGCGTATGCGGAAACCGTGTCCCGAGCCAGCTCCGAGAGAAGCGAACAGGTGTTGATGATTTTGCCGTGGCCCCGTCGAATCATACCTGGGGCTACCGCTCGAGCGACGAGAAAAGGACCGGTCAAATCGGTGTCGATGACCTCCCGCCACGTCTTCTCCGACATCTCGGTAATAGGCACGCGACGGATGATTCCAGCGTTGTTGAACAGCACGTCGATCCCTCCGGTCCTCTCTTCGAGCGCGTTGACCGCTTTTTCGATGGAGGAGTTGTCGGTCACGTCAAATGGGCAGGCAAATGCGCTATGCCCTTTGCCTTCAAACTCATACCTCCAAAGTAGGCCCGCCCCTCTTCTTCAGGTGCGCGGGTCCCCGTCTCCGGCGCGTGCGGAAATCCGGCTCCACACATCGCCGTCGACCTCGACGCCGTTTCTCTCGGCATCCCGCCGCGCCTCGAGAACTCCCTCGCCGGGATAACGGATGCGTGCCCCCTCCCATGCCGGTGTGGCCTCACGTAGGTTCGCGAGCGTGGCGTCGATGAGCTGTCGCGACCACAGCTCGTCGTCTGCCCGCTCGGAGAAAGGTCGAATTGCTACAAAAACCTGTGAAACGTCGTGCTCGGTCGATCGCTCGGAAATCCGGAGCGTCGAGTCACCTCCGGACAGAACGGCCGCAATCAGATCGAGAACCAATGCGAGCCCGGCTCCCTTCCACATTCCAATCGGAAGTGGGCGCAACGACTCTTCGATAGCTTCGGCATCGTTCGTCAGCTGCCCAGTCGAATCAAAACCACCCGCCACAGGAAGCGGCTCGCCGCGCTTTCGATACGACGACAGCTTGCCGAATGAGAATTGGCTCTGGGCGAAATCCAGCACGACATGCGCTTCTGAATGCGGTATCGCGATTACCATCGGATTATTGCCGAGCCGACACTCCACCCCGCCCCACGGGGGAAGATTGGCGATAGTATTGGTCCAGCACATCCCCACGAACCCGGCGTTGGCAGCCTGCCAACCGTAGGTACCACCTCTCATCCAATGATTCGTGTGGGCAAGGGCGACGCAGCCGATTCCGTGTTTCGCTGCAAGATCGATTGCCCGCTGCATCGAGCGCCAGGCATTCAGGTTGCCCGGCCCGTGCCTTCCCTCCCACCGCTCGAGGCTCCCGATCTTCCGAAGAGGTTCGGGGTGCGACGTCGGATCGATCTCTCCGCGGTCGATTGTCTCCAGATACCACTCGAAACGATTGAGTCCGTGTGACGCCACACCGTCTCGACTCGCCTCCGCAAACAGTCGAGCGCTGAGCCGTGCGTCCTCCCCGTTGAACCCTCTGCGCTCGAGAAGTGTCGTTAGGCAAGTAGTTAATTCCTCGAACCGAACTCGCACCCTGACCCCGCGATCGTTCCGTATTATGAAACTCGGTTTCCATTTTATGGTAAACCCGGTTCCGGTGGCTGTCAAGATTTTTTTATGTCATCGGAGTTGATTCTTCACAACCTGATGCTACGAGATCGTGTGTGCAGAGAGTGGCGGGGTTTCCAAATAAGCGCCGAGACGTGCAGAGATTGCCCGCGCGGTATCCACGACGCGCGGTCCAAGCATCTCGAACGGGATGCCGGCATCTCCTTTCTTTCGGGCGGAGACGCTGATTGCCGCTATGACATGGCCACGGTAGTCGTAGACGGGCGCACCGACGCATTGGATACCGGGCTCCTCCTCTTCGTCGTCCTTCGTCCACCCCCGGAGGCGTGAGCGGTCGATCTCTTTGATGAGGGATTCACAAGAACGGTGGGTATTCGAGGTAAACGGTACGAACTCGATCGCCGCGAGTAGAGCGCGGATTTCTTCGTCTTTTCTGTCGAACATCAGGGCCTTCCCGAGCGAGGTGCAATAGACCGGTTTCCGCTGTCCGATGATCGAGTATTTTCGAAGGCTGTCGTACTGCTCCACTTTGTCGATGTAAACTACCGCCGCTTCCTGAAGCGTCGCAATGTAGACCGTTTCGTTGACGCTCTTCGATAGCTCGCGCAAGAAGGGCTCTGCCTCGGTCTTGATCTCAAGCTTGTTGAGGTAGAGGCTCGCCACGTCGACAAATCGAGGGCCGATGCGGTAGAAGTTGGTTACCGTGCCTTTTTCGATGTATCCCCGTTCACGCAGTACCGCGAGCAACCGATGAACCGTGCTCTTGTGCAGCTCGAGCCTGCGACCGATTTCCGTCACCGACAACCCTTCTTGCTCGGTCGACAGGAGCTCGATGATGTCGAATATGCGATCAACCGATTGAACGGACAATACTCACGAACCTCCCGGACTCAAAGATGCCCAGAGAATACTATACCACCGCCCGGGCGATTGCGCCAGAGTGGGCGCTCCTGCCGCCGCCACTCGCAATGAGACAGGATCTTGCAAGGATTGCTGGAGCCTGCTTACTCTGAGGGCACGGGCTCATTTGCACGGGCATGTGAGCGAACGACTGCCCCAAATATCCCCATGACGAGAGCCACGGCGGAAAGCAAGAACCCGATTGCGAAGAGGGTGGGATAGCCAAGTGCGGACACGAGCGCACCCCCGGCAACTCCTCCTACGACGTTGTCGACGCTCATGAGAGCGTTGGCCGCCCCGAGCGCCTCCCCCTCCTTCTCCTCACTCACAATCGAGACCACGCCGTCGTTCATTCCAACACCGACAAATGCATAGGAGCAGACCATCAGCACGAACCCTGCGCCGCCCACGATTTGACTCCCCGTAGCCGGGGAAAGGTACATGAGGGCGAATGCCGCCGTACTGATCACTCCGCCTACGGTCATCGAGAAGAACGGCGAACGGCGTTTCGCGATGGCGCCGGCGGCCATGAACAGCACGACCGTCAGGGCGGTGCTGGCGGAATAGAGGACCGAAGAGATCGGCCCCGTAAAATTGAACGCCTGATGCATCATCAACGGATAGACTGCGTAGATCGGAGCCCAGGCAAGGAGGAGAAGGGTCCAGCGGGTCAAGACGACAGCCAGCACAGGATGACGGAAATGGAGGAGGTGCTTCGGTCGGAAACGAAGGTGGTAGTGGCCGTGAAGGATACCGGGGAAAATCGTCGACGGAGTGAGGTGTCCAAAGCGCAGCTCCTCCACCTCCTCGATGCCGCGGCGGATCGCCCTGCGTGCGACGACGGCGCCGCCGATAACGCCAACCAGCAGGAAGGGCAATCCGAGCGCCACCCCGGAGTAGAGAGAGGTCGCGAGCAGACCGACGACCTGCCCACCGGTCATGAGACCCTGCATCCGTGCTATGTAGGCGTCCCATTGCTCTTGCGGAAAGATCTTCGTAACCTGGACCGTCGCAAGAGCGAATATCCCCGACGCCGAAAGCCCAAAAAGGAGCGCAACGACCGGCAACAGCGTGTTTCCGAGGATCGTGAGTGCGAGCCAACTCAACCCGGCCAGGAGCGTGCTCAGGAAAGCGAGCGCGGAAACCGAGGCGCGGCGCGAGAAATGCCCCCAGATCGGAGCGGCCACCCCCACGCCAAGGTTCAACATCGCGAACACCAGTCCTGCCCGGCTCGCCGATCCGGCAACAAGCGGCAGTGAAATTCCCGCAACGCCCCAGACAACGGCGTACACCATGATGTAAGGGATCGCGTGTTTCCAGAACTCTATCCGTAACTTTGAAATATCCTCAGCCATCTCGGCACCTACCTCATGAAATGTCTTTTCGTCTTTATGGTACTATCTGTGTACACCGAAATTCAAACCGCAGAGGGCGAAATGACACTCGAAGAGCTCGATTTCACGAAATAAGTTGAGCGGAGGGACTCATGGTTCAGAAAATCATTGTCATCGATGACGACCCGACCGGCAATCAGACAGTACACAGCTGTCCGCTCCTCACGAGATGGACGCCCGAAGTGATCCGAGAAGGGCTCGACGATGCTTCTTCGCTGCTCTTTATACTCTCGAACACACGGTCGCTCGACGCTTCGGCCGCCGCGGCCGTAATGCAGGAGATATGCCGCAATCTGAAGAAGGTGCTCGCAGATGGCGGAGTGACTCCGCTCTTTGTCAGCCGCTCCGACTCGACGTTGCGAGGCCACTATCCGGTCGAGACCGATGTCATCGCCGAGACGCTCGGACCGTTCGACGCCCATTTCCTCATCCCCGCCTTCTTCGAAGGAGGTCGGGTGACAATCGACGGGGTGCACTACCTACGGGAAAACGACACGCTGTTGCGCACCGATCAGACGGAGTTCGCACGGGATTCAGTGTTTGGATACTCCACGAGCTATCTCCCCGACTACGTAGAAGAGAAAACAAACGGCCGCCTGAAGTCGAATCAGGTGGCGCGAATATCGATTCGCTCCACCGTCGAGGAGTATCTCGAGCTCCTTATGCCACTCGAAGGGAATCGCTGTGTAGCCGTCGACAGCAGAAGCTATGAGGATCTTCGAGTGTTCGCAAGAGCGCTGCTCACGGCAGTCGCCGACGGAAAACGCTTCTTTCTCCGGAGTGCAGCGAGTATCATCTCCGCACTCGCGGCCCTTCCCCCGCAGCCGATCCCACCTGATGAGATGTGGCGACTCCGAAGAGGAGACGCAAGCGGATTGGTCGTCGTCGGATCGCACGTCCAGAAGACCACCGAACAGCTCGAAGCGCTCCTCGGTGAGCCAAATGTGGTAGGTCTCGAGCTCGACGTGAACCTTCTGCCGAAGGAGACGACAAGGGTCGTTCGAGCCCTCTCGAAGGAGGTATCAAACGCGTGTGCCAAAGGCAAAACACCAGTAGTGTTCACCTCACGTAGAGAGCGGGGTTTCCCGAGTACCGCGGAGCGTCTTGCCTTTGGACAGGCGGTATCCGATTCCTTCATCCACTTGATTCGCGAGATTCCAAGCTCCACGGCGTTCCTGATAAGCAAAGGGGGGATCACCTCGAACGATGTCCTGAGCGGCGGACTCGAGGTGGATATCTATCGGGTTGTCGGCCAGATCATTCCCGGTTGTACCCTTGTGACGACTCCCGCCGGCCATCGCCTTGCCGAGTTGCCGGTGGTTGTCTTCCCCGGAAACGTCGGGGGGCCCGACAGTCTGCGTGATGTATACCGACTACTCACAAAGAACGCCGAGGGGTGACTTCCGCTCGAGCATGGTGAGAAAAAAAGCCCGTGGAAGATCCACGGGCTTTTCGAAATCGGTCAGATGATTACTGTTGCGGCAGGAAGACGCGTACCGTCTGAATCTTGCCGTTCTTGATGTCCCAGTAGGCGAAGGTTCCGGACACGTCGCCGTGTGAGTCGAAGTTGATGGGACCGGAAGCGCCCGTATAGTTCACGTCCTGCCCACTGTCGATCGCCTGCTTCGCCTTCGACCATTGAGTCGGGAGAATCTGAGTTCCCGGCGGGTTGGCAACGAAACGGAGCTCATTTCGAACTGCGGTCGGATTGTTGCTTCCTGCCTTCTCGAGGGCCATTGCGAGCACATAGACAGCGTCATAGGCCGTGTCGATGTAGGGCTGAGGGGGAAGCTCGCCGTACTTCTGGTTGTAGGCGTTTCGGAACAGGGTCGCCGCCGGGGTCGTCGAAAGTGCCTCTGCAGCGGTACCGATGGAGCCGTCGAGATAGGCGGCGCCAACGCCGCTGATTACCTTCGGAGACTTCATTCCGTCGGTGAAGATGAACTTGCGGAAATAGCCGCCCTCGATTGCCTGCTTCAGAATCGTGATGCCGTTTTCGGGATAACCGATGAGTGCAAGGGCCTGAGCTCCGTGAGCCGCTGCACGAGCGATTTCTCCCCGGTAGGAGGCATTGCCCGGATCGTAGGCGACGGCCGCCGATACGCTGCCACCTCTCTTCTCGAAGGCGGCCGTGAAGGCATCGGAGAGGCCCTGTCCATAGTCGTTGTTGATGTACATCGTCGCCACGTTCGACAGACCGTTCTCGCTCACTACCTGGGCCAGCGCCACACCCTGGAAGGCATCCGATGGTACGGTGCGGAACAGGTAGTCGTTGTCGTTCAAACCTGTGATTTTCGGCGAGGTCGATGCGGGCGAGATGAGTGCTACGCCGGCGCTGTCGGTAACGCTCTGTGCTGTCGGGATAGTAACACCGCTCGACATGGCTCCAACGATTCCGAACACATTGTCAATGGAGACCAGCCTCTGTGCAGCGGAAATGCCTGCCTGGGGTTTCGTCTGGGAGTCGCCAACGACGACCGCCAGCTTGCCACCAAGCACGCCGCCTTGGTTGTTGATCTCGTCAACTGCCAATTTCACTCCATTGAGAGAGGCTGTTCCGTAGGCCTGCAGGTCGCCGGTGATGGGAAGCAGTGCTCCAATCTTGTAGGTCGTCTGCGCTACGGCTGGAAGGGCAACTACCGCAGCGAAAACGGCGGCTGCGAGTGCCTTGGTGAAGAAGGAAAAGCGGACTCGGGTTTTGGATACTCTATACATAGCACCCTCCTTAAAAATACTTATGTTTTTGCTAATACTATTTCACGAAAATGTCAACTCCCCAGCTGCAAAGAATTTACGGCCCGAGACATGAGGCCCCCGGGGCGCGGTGAATTACATATTTATGCAAAAAAAAACAAGAGGTGGACTGCGTCACGCTTCCGCTATAAAATGAGTAGAAAAGAGGAAGGAGACAACCCTTGCCGGACAAGTACGAGTATATTGTCAATCGGTCGCGTGACTTCATAACGTTGATCAATCGAGACTATGTCTATGAAATCGTCAACGACACCTACTGCAAGATAATCGGATTGGACAAGAAAGACGTGCTCAATAAAAAGGTCTCCGAGATCTGGGGAAAAGACCGCTTTGAATCGTCCATAAAAGGCTACCTCGACCGCTGCTTCCAAGGCGAAAACGTACACTACATCGAGCGCTTCAAGTTCGGCCTCGAACAACGCTACATGCACGTCTCCTACTACCCCTACGGGGAGGTCGATGGCGAGGTAACCCACGCACTGGTTTTCTCCCATGACATTACCAAGCTCGGCGAGATAGAAACCAAGCTCATCAATTATCAGTATAGAGATCCCATGACCGGCCTGTACAACCGTCGATCCTTGGAGATCATTCTCGACACCGAAATCTCGAAAGCACGTCGCTCGAAATCCGATCGGCTGCGTGCAATCCTGTTCATTGGCATCGAAAACCTCTCCGAGGTTCACCGCAAGTACGGAGCGAGCGTCGGCAACGTGCTACTCGAAAACACTGGAGTCCGACTCAAAGAGGCACTCAGAAACAGCGACTACGTCTTCCGCTACGAGGGAGACGAGTTGGTCGTGATTCTTTCGATTCTCACGCGAGAGCTCGATGTGGGCAAGGTTGCCACAAAGCTGCTGGAGTCGGTGACTACCCCCTATCGCTACAAGGAAACCGATATCACATTGGATTGCCACATCGGAGCGGCTGTGTACCCGAACGATGCTGAGAGTCGTGACGATCTCGTTCGGAATGCCCTCTCCGCTTTGGACGAGGCGGTGCATCAGAAGGAACCCTTTCTCTTGTACGACACGGAAGTGTACGAAGCTGCGGTGAACCGAATTCGGATGGAGGGAGAGCTGCAGCACGCGTTCGAAAATGGGGAGTTCGAGCTCTACTATCAGCCGATCGTAGATCTAGACGGCCGAATCCTCGGGTCCGAGGCTCTTATCCGATGGAACTCGGCGAAACGCGGACTTCTTTCACCGGCCGAGTTCATACCGCTCGCCACCGAGACGGGAATCATCGAGCTGATCGGTAAATGGGCCCTCTTCGCGGCCGTTCGTCAGCTCTCGAAGTGGACAAGTGAGTCGCCGGTCTTCGTCTCGGTGAACCTGACCGCACGGGAGTTCGAAAGCGACGAGCTACCGGAAGTCATCGAAAAGGCACTGGCGCAGGCGCCGGGAATCGACCCGTCGCTCCTCAAGGTGGAGATCACGGAGTCGGAATGTATGTCAAACCCCGAGTCGGCAATTCGGAGAATCTCCGCCATTCGCGAATCGGGAACTCAGGTCTACATCGATGATTTCGGAACCGGCCAGTCCTCGCTCGCCTATCTCAAGAACCTGCCTGTTGACGCTTTCAAGATCGACCGGACCTTCATCCAGGGGCTGCTCGACCATGAGGTCGATCGCACATTCCTTCAGACGATCATTTTGTTGGTCAAGAGCCGCAATCGTAAGGTCATCCTGGAGGGGATCGGAACGGAACATCAGCTGAAGGTCGTCAAACAGATGCCCGTCGATGGTCTGCAGGGATTTCATTTCTCCCGCCCGGTCCCGGCTCAGGTCTTCCACGAATATCTCTCGGGAAACCGAACCCTGCCGGTTCGTTCAGAGAGGTCGGCCGATTCCGAATAGGCTTACAGCCATCGGCGGTGCGATCGGGACCTCCCTCGCGACCGCTAGTCCTGGCCCGCGCTCTCCTCTTCCTGCTCGAGAATGTAAATCGCCTCGAGTATCTCTGAGGGAGATTGTGCTTCGAGAATTCGCTGCCTGAGACCTTGGTTGGATGCGAGGCGGGCGATCCCGGCAAGGGTGCGTACATGACGTTGAGCCGCGCCCTTTGGAATCACCAAAAGTACTACGAGTCGCGCGGGATTGCCGTCGAGAGAGTCGAAGGGAATACCGTTCTTCGACAGACCAACTGCAGCCAGAATGTCACCGACGCATTCCACTGCGCCATGCGGTACCGCAAGCCCATGTTCGAGTCCGGTGCTCAGGCTCTTCTCACGGGCGAAGACCGTGTCGACGACCTCAGCTCTGTTCGTCAGCCTGAGCTCGTGTGAGCTGATGAGTAGGTCGACGAGCTCTTCGATCGCATCCCATTTGTTGGAGGCCTCGAGGTCCATCTTGACCAGGTCTTCTTGAATGAGCTCCGAGAGCAGCACGAGTACCTCCTATCGCTTGCCTTTGATTCGTTTCAGACGGAATACGTCTTCGCGTTCGCGTTGGTCGAGCACCCCGCGAATGTAGCGCACCTGCTCGTTCAGGCTCGGAAGCAGCCGCTGCTCCAACGCGTTGACGCGTCGAGAGGTCTTGCGAATCTCGTCTGCGAGGCGCGCAAGCTTTTGTTGTTTGGGTGCGACCTTGAGTATCAGCTCAAGCGTTGCCTCGAAGCGCTCGACAGTTTCGTCGACCCGCGCGCTCGTTCCGACCACAGAATAGCCGCGATCCTTCGGTGCGCGAACGGCAAACTCGCTCTCGACCTCGGTAACCCGAGTGCCCCAGATGTTCTGCTCTTCGACGATCACCTCGACACTGCGACGTTCCGCGAAACCGGCGGAGGCAACCGCCTCCGGCCCGTCGATCGACAGCGAACGCATCAACGACTGCGCGGCTTCGGTGAGGGTCCGAAGCATCGAGTCTCGCTCCGTCCGGAAGCTTGTGATCTCGCTCAAGAACTCCCGAACGAGCGCCTCCCGTTTCCCCCGCAATAACTCTGCACCCTGAGCGGCGAGCTTGATCTGAGATTTGCGGGTGAGAAGCTCCGTACGAGTCGGGCTGATCTGTTCCATCGCCTATCAATAATAGGGGGTCTTGACCCCATCCTCCATGATTTCGGAGAAGTAACGGCTGATGAGCTCCTTGCTCAACCTTCTGAGCTCCGACTGCGGAATCGTGCCTACGATGCGCCAGCCAATATCGAGCGTCTCGACTACCGTTCGCTCGCGGTTGCCTTGTCCGACCATTTCCTGTTCGAAGAGATCCGCAAACTTCAGGTATTTGCGGTCGAGCTCGCTGAGAGCCTCCTCGCCCACTATCGCAACCAGACGGCGGATGTCCTGTCCTTCAGCATAGCAGGCATAGAGTTGGTTCGAAAGCTGTCGATGGTCCTCCCTCGTGCGGTCGGCGCCGATTCCGTTGTTCATCAAGCGCGAAAGCGAACGAAGGACGTCGATCGGAGGAAAGACACCGCGACGATGTAGTTGGCGAGAAAGAACGATCTGCCCTTCAGTGATGTACCCGGTCAGGTCCGGAATCGGATGAGTGATGTCGTCGTCGGGCATCGAAAGGATCGGGAGCAGAGTCACGGAGCCCCGTTTCCCTCGTATGCGACCGGCCCTCTCGTAGAGAGACGCGAGGTCGGTATACATGTAGCCGGGGTACCCTCTTCGTCCCGGGATCTCCTCCCGTGCGGTGCCGATCTCGCGGAGTGCCTCGCAGTAGCTGGTCATGTCGGTAATGAGAACCAGTACCTGGTAGTCCTTCTCGAAGGCGAGGTATTCCGCAGTCGTGAGTGCGCACCGAGGCGTCATGATTCGCTCGATCGTCGGATCGTCGGCTGTATTGAGGAACATGACCGTTCGGCTCTTGGCGCCGGACTGTTCGAACTCCGAGAGAAAGAATGAACGTTCACGGTGGGTTATGCCGATGGCCGCAAAGACCACGACGAACTGCTCGCTTTCGTCGCGGACCCTTGCCTGTTTCAGAACTTGTGCGGCGATCTCGTTGCCGGGCAAGCCGGAGGCGGAAAAGATCGGCAGCTTTTGTCCGCGGACGAGGGTATTGAACCCGTCGATCGCCGAGATCCCCGTATTGATGAAGTCGTTTGGTTTGTCCCGGGAGATGGGATTGATCGGATTGCCGGCTATAGGCAGATAGGCGTCAGGAACCACCGAGTCTCGACCATCGATCGGTTTGCCGGATCCGTTGAAGCTCCGGCCGATCAACTCCTCCGAAACCCCGAGCCGAGACTCGCGATCTTTCAGCGAGATGGATGTGTGGACCAGATCCAGCCCAATTGTCTCTTCGAAAACCTGTACGACCGCAAGTTGCTCGGATACCTCGATGACTTGCCCGCTGCGGCTCCCGCCTCCTTCCATGCGGATTTCGACTACTGCACCGTATGGAAGATCTCCGGCCCCTTCCACGAAGAGAAGCGGTCCCGAGACTCGGCGCGCGCCGTTGTACTGCCTGTCCATCAAGACGTTGTCACTCACCTACTGCCTCCTTCGGCGCGATCTCAGCAAACTGTGTTTCCATTTCTTCCTGCAGCTTTCGGCTCTGCTCTTCGAACTCCTCCTCCGGAACATCTCGGAGACGCATCAGCTCCTCGCGCACCTCGAGTTTGAGAATGGCGTCGAGGTAGGCGCGATGACGCAGCGCCTCCTGTCCCGCCTCATAGAAAGAGACCAGGAGGGAGAGCATCCGATACTGCTTGGCAAGCGAACAGGTCGCATCCACGTCGGACATCGCATTCTGCTGAAGGAATCCATCGCGCAACATGCGACTCACCTCGAGCAGAAGACGGTCGGAGTCCTGCAGGGCGTCCGGCCCCACGAGCTGCACGACCTCTTGGAGCTCGGCGTCCTTGCCGAGAACCTCGACCAGCTTGGAGCGTGCAGCGCCCCAGCCCTCGTCGACCTTCTCCTTGAACCACCACAAGAGACGCTCGAAGTAGAGCGTGTAGCTGCGATGCCAGTTGATAGCCGGGTAGTGACGCCGGTGCGCGAGCGATGCGTCGAGCGCCCACAGCGCGCCGGTTACCCGCATGGTGCTCTGGGTGACCGGCTCGGAAAAGTCGCCGCCGGGCGGCGACACCGCACCGACAATCGTCACCGATCCGGTTGCATCGCTCGACCCGAGACACTCGACGCGCCCTGCCCGCTCGTAAAACGACGCAAGCCTGGAAGCGAGATAGGTCGGGTAGCCCTCCTCCCCTGGCATTTCCTCCAGCCGAGATGAGATCTCACGCAGGGCTTCCGCCCATCGCGAGCTCGAGTCGACCATCATGGCCACGGAGTAGCCCATATCGCGGAAATACTCCGCAATCGTCACTCCGACGTAAATAGAGGCCTCGCGTGCGGCCACCGGCATGTTCGACGTGTTGACGACGAGCACCGTCCGATCCATGAGCGCCCCACCTGTGCGTGGGTCCGGAAGCTCAGGAAACTCCGTAAGCACGTCGGTCATCTCGTTGCCGCGCTCACCGCACCCGACGTATATGATCACGTCGGCCGAGGAGAACTTCGCAAGTGATTGCTCGAGGACGGTCTTGCCCGTACCGAAGCCGCCCGGCAAGCATGCCGACCCGCCGAGAGCGATTGGAAACAGACAGTCGAGTATCCTCTGACCGGTAACGAACGGTTCGTCAGAGCTGAGCTTCTGCTTGTGCGGACGGGCGACTTTTGCGGGCCAGGTCTGTACCATGGTGAGCTCGGTTCCATCCTCGAGGATTGCGATCACGTCGGAAACGGTGAAATCTCCGGACTTGATGTCGCTCACCCTTCCCTCCACTCCCTGCGGAACGAGTATCCGGTGGACGAAGTGGTCTGTTTCCTGAACCTCCCCCAGCCGATCTCCGGGACCGATCTCCTGGCCGGGTCCCACGAGCGCCCGGAAGGTCCAGCGTTTCTCGGACGAGAGGGCGGGAGCGGAAAGCCCACGTCCGATGAACGCCCCCGTTGCCTCTTCGAGAACGCCAAGCGGCCGCTGAATCCCGTCGTACACGGTTCCGAGCAGGCCCGGACCGAGCGCAACGCGGAGGGGATTCCCGGTCCTCGTTACCGGCTCACCAAGAGAGAGGCCGGATGTGTCTTCGTAGGTCTGAATGAACGCCTCGTCTGCATCGAGGCGGATAACCTCTCCCATGAGCCCCGCCTCTCCGACACGCACGACCTCGTACATCTGGGCACCCGCCATTTCCTTGGCAATGACCGTAGGTCCCGCGATCTTTGCAATCTTTCCTTGCTCTCTCGTAGCTGCCATGTCAACCTCAAATCTGTATGTTTAGCTGATAGCCGACCGCACGGCGGATGAGCCTCGCCACGAACTCGTCGCTCGTCGACTCCTCAACATCCCGCCACCGCATCGCTCCTGGTATGGCGATGACGAGCGGTATGGTCCGCTCGAAGAGAGCCGTTCGCTCTCGCTCGTCGATACCCTCGAGCACGCCCTCGTCCACAATGATCAACCCGTAGGCCCGCTTCCGAATTTCCTCTCGGAGTATTTCCATTGCCCGTTCGCCGTCGCTCGCCTCGAGCACCTCCACGCCGGTCAGTGAAAAGCCCTTGCCGAGATCCTCGTTCACCACGGCCGCTATCCGATAGCTCTTACGCATACCAACCTCACCTGTCTCATATGATGAGCAGCTCCTCGCGAATCGTATTAGCCGGAATCCCGTACGCCTTGCCTCTCACGAGAATCCGCAGATTGAGGAACTCGTTGATTTTCCTCCATATGAAACCGAGAGGGACCCCCGCCCCGAGAGGGTCACCGCGGAACAACCGGGCGCCGGCTTCAATGACGACCATTTCGAGAAAACGCTCCATGATGCTCAGCCGATGCGCCTGACCAAATGCCAGGATGCCCCGTTCGATTCCCTCACCGAAGTAGGTGGTCGACAGAATTTCGAAAGCGTCCTCCAGTCGACGCGCGGTGATCACACGTTCGAGCAGGTCGGGAACTATCCGGCCGGCCGGAATCGGCAGGAACTGCGGCGCCTCACGTCCTACCTCGCGATACCGCACCGCCCGCAGGGCCGACAGGGAGTTCTGAAGATCGATCTGCATCCGCATGAGCGTGCGAAGGATCTCTTCGTTGTCGTCGTCCTGGGACAGAAACCCGAGTGCCCAGGAGAAGTAGGCTCGATAGAGCTTTTGTTCGATCGAGACTATATCGTCCGGCGCGGCGGACTCGCGTATAACCCTCCGCGCCACGAACCCGAACTGATAGTTCCACGTGGTCAGCGCGTCGGCCACCGCGATGACGTCTCGCTCTTCAGCCAGCTCACGCAGCTGTACCTCGTCATATTCGGCGGCCGGCAGGACTGCACGCAGGATTTCGTCTGAGGTCGCGCCTGAGAGTTTGCCTCGAATCAGAGCGATGACGTTTGCGACATCCCATCGGGCGAGCTGCGTGTCCACAATTCGCTTCGGATCACCGATTGCGCTCGCCCGCACCTTTGCAAGCGTCGCGTGGAGATTTCTCCGAATCGCCGATTCGAGCGCCGCAACTCCCCTACTTACGGTGAGCGCCTCGCGAAGCAGCGTTTCGTATGGCGAGTCCAACAATACGTCGATGAGCGGCTCATCGCCGGAGGCCGTCAGGATCTCCTCGTAGAACTCAGGCTTGAGTAGATCCCGACTCATCGCTCGGATACGCGTATTCAGGAACTCGTAGGAGCCTTCGGACATTCGTTTGCGCCTTTCCTATCGCACCGGTTGCATGGAGCTATCCGAAGAGTATCTGCGCAACGTCCGCCGA
>Ga0315535_1000196_pt1 | contig 41318 bp, 35 predicted proteins | sample SalMarSW160220MG_2_FD_203092 | JGI IMG/M metagenome (GOLD analysis project Ga0315535, IMG submission 203092) | Salt marsh sediment microbial communities from the Plum Island Ecosystem LTER, Massachusetts, United States - Salt Marsh Sediment SW1602-20 ... | reverse complement strand
CAACAGGTGAAACCGTTCCAGGTCCACCGTCGATTGGTCCATCTCCTTCCCGTTGTAGTTGGCCACCAGCCTGATTTGCACATCCGAGACATCCTTTGGCAGGTCGGGGTAGCTGAAATAGCCATCCGAAACCTCAAGAGAAATCATGGCATCAGGGAGCAGGGAATCCAGCATGATTCCTTTGATGGTACCTTCCAGTCCAAGGGTGCCTCTTGCCTCCAGGGATTCAAAATCCTGCAGGTAGATGGCAGGCACCATGGAGAGCAGGGTCTGAAATGAAGTCTCCCGGGTAAAAAACCGAAGGTCCATGTCCATTCCCCCATTCTCCATCATGGCGACAACCCCCTCGATCCCCAGGACCAATGCGTTGAGCCTGATCTCATTTTCAAGCATGGAGTAGGTCTGATCCACCATATTGGCTGAAGCTTTCAGATCAATACCAAAAGTGGCATTCCGCAGATAGCGTATCCCCCCCTGGGTTGCGTTGATCTGCTTTACACCCGCCTCCAGATGAAGTACCGTCTCCTCCATAGAGAGATCCCCGGATAATTCAAGATCCAAATCCTCGAGGGAGGCATCCATTCCCATGACAGCATCCTTATAATAAATCCGCCCGTCCAGAATGGCAAGACGCTTGAGAGAAACCCCCACGGAAGAGCCATTTGCCTCCTCAGTCTCCACTACTTCTTCCATCTCATCAGGTTCAATTTCCTTGGCAATATCCCAGTTGGCAGTTCCATCTTCCAAAACGATCCCGTTGATCAGCGGATGATCCAGCAGTAAGGCTTTCACCTCCAGGTTCCCACCCATGGCACTGAAGGGATTTACCCGCAATTCAAAGCGCCTGAGTCCGGCCAGGGTATCCCCTTGAAAATCATTGATTCCCACCACAGAAACATTGTGAAGGTTCACACTCAGGTCGGGAAATCCCCTGAAAAGTGACAAGCTGAACCGTGACCAGTCCACCGTGGCGACCACGTTTTCATTGATCTTTTGCTTTACCGCGGTTTCGATCCTCGATTTGAAAAGGACCGGGATCAGTATGAGCAACAGCAAAATAACACCCAGGGTAATCATCAGGATCCGGAGGACTTTTTTCATGGCTGTACTTTTTATATAAATATAAGAAAGGAACACGAAATAGAGGTGAAGTGTTTTGGATTTGACCCGATTTGTTTAAATTTGCAGTCCGATTGCTGGACTAGTAGCTCAACTGGATAGAGCACCTGACTACGGATCAGGAGGTTGGGGGTTCGACTCCTCTCTAGTTCACACTGAAAATGAAGCGGTTACATTGAAAAGTGTAGCTGCTTTTTTTTAGTACATTCATACTTCTTGTCATTGTTAAAAAAAATGAATCCAAATTCAAAATGTGTACATTTGGTTCTCCAGAATTATTCAGGAATAAAAGCGAGGAAGATATGAGAAACAGGATGATGAGAATGCTCTCCAGATTTATTAAGTTCTGCCCGAAAACCGGACGACCTGTCAAAGCTCTGAAAAAATGGGTTGTACCCCTTTTTGGCATACTGGCTCTGGTCTGGGTAGTGGTCCGTGTGCTTCCCAAGCCCCAGCGGGCAGCCTACCCCTGTATGAAGGTGGCCATACCGTTTGCCTCTTCCCTTTTGATCTACCTGAGTGGCCTTCTGGCATCTGCGGTGGTATTTAAGAAGGCTTTCCGGAAGCTGGTGCAAAGTAAATACCTGGCTGCAGGGTTCCTGCTGCTTGCCGGACTTGGTGTGGGCCTTTTTGCCATCCTGTCCAATGAGAAGGATCTTTATGCGGGCAGCTCGTCTACGGAAGATGAATTTGTTGACCCCCTTGGTCCCAATACCCCCATTGGAGAGGCCAAGGGTGTGATGCCCGGGCGGGTGGTGTGGGTCCACAATCCGGATGCTACCAGTGAAAACTGTAAACCGGATGTTTATGGAGATGGCTATTTCCTGGACAAAAACTGTGACCAGGTACTTGTGGATACAATGCTGATCACGGCAATGCTCGAAGTAACCGGGAAAGAGACCGAAGAGGAGGCCTGGGCATCCGTGTTCACCTATTTCAATTCAACCCACAACAAGGGTGAGGTCGGATATGCGGATGGTGAAAAGATCTATATCAAGATAAATGCGGTCCATGCATGGTCTACAAACAAGGATCTTTCCATAAGGAATGATGGAAGTTATGGGAATGTGGATACCTCCCCCCAGGTAATTCTTGCCGTTTTAAGACAGTTGATCAACAAAGCAGGGGTACCTGAAGAGGCCATCTACCTTGCTGATCCCTATACTGAAATCTATAAACATGTCTATGAGAAGCTGCAACCTGAATTCCCCGGTGTGCATTATATGTCGAAAGGAGATTATGACAACCGGGACAAACTGTCTGAGACAAACACAGATACTTTGAAGTATTCAGACAAAGGTACCGTGCTTGACAGGGATTATAATACTTTTTTTGATTGTACCGTTAATGCAGATTATGTGCTGAGTATCCCAGCCATCAAGGGGCACCGTTGGGGCGGAGTTACATTTTTCGCAAAAAATCACTTCGGCTCCAATACAAACATGAAAAATGGAGGTGCATATGAACTTCACAAGGGATTGCACAGAGACGATTACGATGCACCCCTGCGGGGGGAATATAAATCATACCGGGTGATGGTTGATTTGATGTCCTACGAGAACCTGGGCGGAAAAAACCTGATTTACATTGGTGACCTTTTGTGGGGAACCTCCTATGAACACGATCCGCCGTTGAAATTTCGAAGTGCACCCTTTAACAATGACTGGTCCTCATCCATTCTTGTCTCCCTGGACCCGGTTGCAGTGGCTTCGGTAGCCCTGGATATTCTTCAGGAAGAGTTCCAGGTGGAGGATTTGACTGTTAATCCACCCCGGTATACCTATGTGAGGTTTCCCGCAGTGGATGATTACCTGCACCAGGCAGCGTCAAGCGACTGGTGGCCCGAAGGCATCATCTATGACCCTGAAAATGATGGAACACCCATCGGAAGTTTGGGCGTTCATGAGCACTGGAACAATGCAGTGGACAAACAGTATTCCCGGAATCTGAATTCAGGTGATGGTATTGAGCTGATCTATCAGAATACGCAGCGGGAAGTTGTGGATCCCACTTCCATCGGGACCAGGGATGTACAGAGCCCGGAACTTAAGACCTATATGGAGCCAGGCAACTCATTGTTGAATATCCTGTTCAACCGGGACCTGCAGGGTCAAACTGCCGTCAGGATCTATAATATTTCGGGACAGCTGGTGCATCAGTCCACGCTGGAATCCATCGTTGCCAACACGCCAAACCAGATTCAAACCAGCCATCTCACCTCCGGCTATTATGTGATCCGTATTCAATCCGGAACAATGAATTTCAGTCAATCGGTGATGATCCGATAAAAAGGACTGAATACGGTTTGATCACAGAAAATCCCTGGAGCCAAAAACTCCGGGGTTTTCTTTACACGCTCTTTTGCTTAACTTTAGGATAAATTTATTCACCATGCTGGGAACCGAATTTCAACCGCGACAGGCATTCAGAGCACTAAAAATGATCTTTTATGCGCTCAACGCAGGACTGCTTGTATTTTTCTTCATAGGGGTATACCTCAATGGGATGTCCATCCCGGGATTCAGCAATGAGGTGGATATCCTGACCATCGTGAATGTGCTGCTGCTGGGTTCCATTCCGCTGGGTTACACGATCTCATCCCGGAAACTGGAGGCCATCAAGGCCGGGGATCCCATTGTCCGGAAAATTGCACAATACCAATCGGCCATGATCCTTCGGTGGGCCATGATTGAGGGGGTGGCACTTTTTTCTATCGTGGGACTGATCCTGCTTCAGGATGCCAAGCAACTGGTCCTTTTTATCCTTTGTGTACTGGTGTTTTCGATGAATACAGTGACCAAAGAGAAGGTCATTAAGATGGCCAAACTGAATCCGGAAGAAGCCCGGGCACTGGATGAGCTGGCATAAATACCAAAAGACGCTACAGTTTTTGCAACCTGCTGATCACCTCATTTCTGTAAGTGCGGCTCACCGGAAGCTCAGTCTCACCCACAACAACCTCTTCACGTGAAAAAGAGGTAATCTTTGACACATTCACGATAAAGGAGCGGTGTATTCTGAGGAAATCATCGGGCAGACGCTTTTCCATATGGCTAATTTTCTCCTTGGAGACCACTTCTCCCCCGTCATCCCTGTGGATGGTGATATAGTCAGCCAGGCTTTCAATGTAAAGAAGGTTGTCAAAATCAATGCGGGATGTTTTCCGGTTGGAGCGTACGGTAATAAATCCCTTCTCCATTTTCGATTGCTGCTCCTCCAGGCGGTTGATGGCTCCCTGATCCACAAAGTAGTGTTTGATCAGAAGGATAAATGATTTGAACAGAACGATAAAGTAGAGGATCAATGCCAGGGAGAACACATCGGTGACAAGTGGACCCGTCCGGTTGACTCCGAACTTGATGATCAGCAGCATGGAGACCACACTGGCTAACAATTCCAGACAGAGAGAGACCACCAGCATGTATACGGAATAGAGTCCGAAAAGAAAGAATTTCCTTTTAAAAAGGTATCGTGGTACCAGGAGATAGTTGAAAAAGTAGGATGTAGCCATGACCACCGGAAGCAGCAGGGAAACATAATAGAAGGATTCTACATAATCTTCAAACCACTTCCCGAAAAGCAAGGTGAGCGATCCGTGGACCACGATCCAGAAGATGATATGCTGGTAGGTTTTCATTGGGTTCGGTGATTAAATATCGCAAAAATTGTGAACCTATAATCCCATTATCGACAGAAAGCAGGTTTGCAGCCGGATTCGACCTTGCGCTAAATGACCTGTCCTGCTTAGCTTTGTAATGATATTATTTGTATTAACTAAATACTTTATCTGATGGATACACTCAATAATTTGTTTCATGTGGGAGGACCGCTTTTTATGGGAATACTTACCACCCTGCTGGCGTTGCTCCTGGCTGTGTCCGTTGTATTTGCAGTCTACATTATTTCTGGAAGGGCCAGAAAAATGAGCCATTTCAGGCACCGGCTTACCTATCTGAAATCGCTGGGACTTTTCACCATGATCACAGGGATCCTTGGGCAGCTGATCGGTCTGATGATGGCATTCAGCGCCATCGAACGGGCTGGAGATATCTCCCCCGCCCTGGTTTACGGGGGATTAAAAGTCTCCATGTACACCACCCTCTATGGCATATTTATTTATCTGCTTTCTATTCTTTTCTGGCTCATTCTGGACCTCTGGCATCATCAAAAGTTAGAATAAAGCAAAAAATCGATTTTGGGACCGGGCGGCTACCTGACCACCAGGATAAAATCGCTGCCCGGTTCATTGTCCCCAAACTCCCCGAACCTGGGCTGCGGATTGACCTTTTCCACAAACTGAAGAATCTCCGAAGTGGTCAGCACACCATCTTCTCCCCCATAGTACCTGAGTGATTCGATAAAGCGCCTGGCGAAGGGTGAATGAAACCCGGGCCTGCCATCGGGAACGTACTCCTTTCCACCGGAAGTCAGGTAGAGCCTTGTTTTGTATTTGAGTTTCCGTTCCACAAACTCGTTGGTGCTGACATCTGCATAAACGGCCGGAGAACCCCTGTGTGTGGCTGCCAGATGAGGATCAAAGGTCCCCCCAAAACAAACATCCATCACCAGGAAGATGTGCGGGCAATCGATGTTATTGATCATGGTCCTCAGGTTGGAATGGGACAGGTAGGAGGTCTTTCCCAGATCATCGGTTCTTGAATCCCTTGAAATGACATACCCCTCGCGGAATACCTCATCATAGACCCCATGACCGGCAAAAAAAACCAACAGGTTGTCGGAAGGGTCATAAGACATGGAGGCATACTCCCTGAGTACGGCCGCAGTTTCAGCCAGGGTTGGATTCAGGACCACCTCAGAAACCACCCCATAACTCTCCCCCAGTTCCATGGCGATGGTCTGTGCGTCCAGGACAGGATTCACAAGGTCTGAGAAGTAATCGTAAACGTTGGTGGCAAACATCAGTGCAAAGGTCTTGCCCGTTCCGGGTATCGGATCAGCTTCTGCCTGCTGATCAAACTTGATTTCAGACCGGGCAGAGGGCTGATCCTCCTCTGTATGAAACGGATTCTCAAGTGGAGTAACAGGGTAGTATTTCTTATCAGCCGGATTGAATAACTCAAAGTTGCTGTACCGGTAACTGATGGATCCTTCAGACTGTTCACGCACAGCCCTGATATGTGATTTTTCCCATTGTCTCTTTAGCTGTTTCGCCTGGTTAATGGGAATGGCCACCCCAGCTTCTGTCTCCATGAACCGGACTTTGTAAATCTGAAGATCCGCGTTGTACCCCAAAAGGCCCTGGAGAGGGATCTCCACCAACCCCTGCCGGCTCCGGACCCCGTATTGCTTCTCCATCTCCTTTTGAAGCAGGCTCAATGCATGGTCGGCCACCTGAAGCCTTCTTGCATGGTATTCCGGTGTTGTCTCAAATTCGTCTTTGGGTAAAACCAGAACATGAGGGACTCCGGTCAGAATCCTGTTTACTGTGGCAGGTTTAAGCGCCCGGCGCTGGGCCAGGGTAAGATGGGTCCCCAGCATGGAGACCAGGATCGACTTTGACGAAGGCTGAATCTGGTCAATTTCCCAGACAATCAGGCTCTGATCACCGCTACAGGTCACAAAAAACTGCCCATCGTCTGAAAAACCGGCCCCAAACACAACATCCATATGCCTGTATACTGTCTCCACCGGGAATATGGAATCTTTTTCCACCCTGAAAATAACCGCGGTCTGGTAATTTCCAGCTGCCAGGTGAAAACCATCGGGGCTAAATTGCATGGGGTAGCTTATATTTGCCTTTTCCGCCAGCGAATCAGTAAGTACAAATTGTTTTTCAAGCAAGCGATACCTCCTTAATCCATAGGATGATCCCGTAATAAATTCATAGGATGTGGGATGAAATACCACCGACTGTACTCCATGCCGTCTGTACTGGAAGCGCTGGAACTCTATGTAGCCCTGCCTGGTCCGTTCAAGAATCAGCACATTCCCACGGGAATCCCCGGTGACCAGAAAACGGTCGTCCGGGCTGAAAGAGGATTGGCTCAGAGAGGATTCAAAGCCCCCGATCACCTGGCTGATCCTGAATTCCTCTTGCTCAAGCTTCCATACAATGGCACTTCCGTCGGAAGAGGCAGAAACCAGTAAATCGCCTTCATTACTGAACTCCAGGTGGTTGATATAATCAGTATGCCCGCTCATGACCTGTACCACTTTCAGGTCGTCCAGGCTGATAATGGCAATGTCATTGAATCCCTTGTACCGTCCGTAGGCCAGGTATTTTTCGTCCGGGGAAAATGCAAACACGCCACCCACAGCCTTCGGATTTCCCTGGTGCTCAAAGATCTTTTCCCAATCCCTGTCGTAAACCCTGAGGGTATTATCCCCAATGGTGAAGGCAAAAAAGTTTCTGTAGGGTGAAAACTGTGCCTGCCTCACATAATCTCCAAGGTTGCTGAATACTTTGCTCTCTTTCAGCCCCATCTCCTGTGCCTGAAGGGAAAAGGACAAAATGGCTGCGAACACTGCTGAAAAAAATTTTCTCCTCATGGGTCAATCTGCTCTGTAAGACCACCAAGGTACAAAACCTTATGCATTTGATTATATTTAGGGTCATGAACAGGACCCGATCCATCTTTATCCTGCTCTTCCTGGTGCTTCAGGTTCAGGGGCAGGATTCTGCCAGTATTCTGAAACCACCGGCAGATGGGACCCACCGAATTTCACTCCTGGGAAATGAACTGGGCAAAAGATCAGGGATCTGCGGTCATCAACTCCAGGATCCTGTAATGATCAGGGTAACTGACGAGGAAAACAGGCCGGTTCAGGGAGTGAAGGTAGCATTCTCCATCATCTCAGCACCAGGCAGCCCCGATGACAGCCAATTGAGTGCCCGGCTGGTCACCACCGATTCAACAGGATCTGCAGGAACCTATCTGTCCCTGGGATCCAAACCCGGAAAATACCAGGTATCCTGCAGAATCCGCGAGGGTTTTCCTGATAACGAGGTCATTTTCAGGGCAACTGCCAATGGGAAGAACTGGGTCTATATGCTGCTGATCGGACTGCTGGGTGGGCTGGGGCTGTTCCTGTTCGGAATGCATACCATGAGTGAAGGGATGCAGCGATCGGCAGGTGAAAGGATGCGATCCATTCTGGGAAGCGTGACCCGCAACAGGATCGTTGGTGTAGGGGTAGGCACGCTGGTTACCACCATCATCCAGAGCAGCAGCGCCACATCGGTCATGCTGGTAAGCTTTGTGAATGCCCGGTTAATCAAATTCAGACAAACCCTGCCGGTATTGCTGGGTGCGGCAATAGGTACCACCATCACAGCACAGATGATTGCCTTCAAGATCACAGAATACAGCCTGCTCCTGGTGGCCATTGGCTTTTTCCTTCAAGCCTTTTCCAACAAGGAGCAATGGAAATCCGTGGGTACCTCGCTGTTCGGATTCGGTGTACTCTTTTTCGGTATGCAGATCATGTCAAATGCAATGGCTCCGCTTCGCGAATGGACCCCATTCATTGATTTGTTGCTGAAGCTGGAGAATCCGGTCCTTGGAATCCTGGCGGGGGCCCTGTTTACTTCCCTGATCCAGTCAAGCAGCGCATTTGTGGGCATCATGATCGTCCTTGCCTCCCAGGGCCTGCTTTCTCTGGAAGCTTCCATCCCGCTGCTCCTGGGCTCCAATCTGGGTACCACAGTCACCGCACTGCTCTCAAGCATGAAGGCGAACCGTGAAGCGAAGAAAGTTGCCCTGGCCTTCCTGCTCATCAAATTCATCAGTGTGCTTATTTTCGCAGGCTGGACAATCAGACTGGGGGAAATGGTGAAGGCCTTTTCTCCAGACGCCCCACTGGCGCGACTTATTGCCAATTCCCATACACTGATTAACATGGTGCTGATGGTTGTGGTTCTGCCATTTACCCCTCAGATAGCCCGCCTGACGGATTGGTTGATGGGCGAAGAAAAGGAACAGGAACCTTCGGCTTTTGCCACACTCTACCTGGACAAAGGGCTTTTATCAACCCCTTCTCTGGCACTGAACCTGGCCAAACAGGAGATCATACGAATGGGCACGATTGTCCAGACCATGTTTTCGCTGGTTTTGCAGCCATTGTTGAAAAAGAACCCCTCTTCATTGGATGCGGTTTACACCCACGAGAAGGAGGTCAATTTTCTCATGGATTCCATCAAGGATTACCTGCTGAAAATCAACAGGGAGATGTTAAACAGCGAACGGGTAAACGAGTCTTTCCAGATGCTTTACACAATGAATGAATTTGAGAAGATCGCTGATATTATCTCCGGGAGTCTCGCTAACAGGGCTGAAAGATGGGTTGTCAGGGATTTTGATTTTTCTGAGGCGGGGAAAGAGGAGATTCGGATCTATCACAGCAAGGTGGGAAAGCAGCTTATAAGGGCCCTCGTGGTCTTTGAAGAGACCAACCTTCAGGAGGCTTCCAGAATGAAGGCCAAGCACAAGGAGTATCGTTCCCTGTCACAGGACCTTGAAAGACTTCATTACGGCAGGATACTGGATGGCATGAAGGAATCCATTGAAAGCAGCAAAACGCATGTGGAGATCCTGGCGTTGCTCAGCACCATTGACACCCATGCTACCAACATTGCAAGGATCGCGCTGGATTGGTATCAAAAGGCCAATTAGAGGATGGGATATAAACTGAAAAGGCACACCAGGGAAGAGACCATCAGCCTGATGAACCAATATGGTTCAAACGGGACGCCCTTTCTATTCCTGATCAGTTTTGAGGGAGACCAGAACTGCGTAATCAAACGTTCCGTATCAGAAAGTGAAGGCTTTCATATGGAGATGCCGGGTTTCTCCAACCATCAGCTTTTCATGACTCTTCCCCACCCGGTTTCCATGAACAAATTCCCCATCGGGATGGAGCGTTACAGGCATGCCTTCGATCAGGTCACCAGCCAGATTCTTTACGGAAACTCCTTCCTGCTGAACCTGACCTTTCCAACAGAAATTCAGATCAACTGTTCCCTTGAGGAGATCTTTACCCGGAGCCGAGCCCCGTTCAAACTATTCCTGGAAGATGAACTGGTGGTATTCAGTCCGGAACGTTTCATCAGGATAGAGGGAAATACCATTACTTCCAATCCCATGAAAGGGACAATTGATGCTATGATACCCGGTGCCCATGCAAAGCTCACATCAGACCTGAAGGAAGATGCAGAGCACAACACCATCGTGGATTTGATCAGAAATGACCTGAGTATCGTTGCTACAAATGTCCGTGTCAAACGATTCAAGTACATTGACCGGATCAGAACCCACAAGGGTGAATTGCTACAGATGAGTTCCGAGATTACGGGCAACCTTCCTGACGGATTTGAAAACAGGCTTGGAGAAATGATATTTTCACTCTTACCTGCCGGATCGATCTGTGGTGCCCCAAAATTAAAGACCCTGGAAATCATCCGGGAAGCAGAACAGTATAAACGCGGTTATTACACCGGTATCTTTGGCCACTGGGATGGCACATGCCTCGATTCGGCAGTAGCCATCAGATATATTGAAAAAGATGGCGACCACCTGTTTTTTAAAAGTGGAGGCGGGATCACATTCCAGAGCCAGTATGAGCGGGAATATGAAGAGATGCTAAACAAAGTCTATGTCCCTATTTATTGAAACCATCAGACTGGTGAACGGGGAAATCATGAATCTCTCTTACCACCAGCAAAGACTCAACCAGGCCAGGGAGCAGGTGTTGGGGCTTTCAGACCATCCGCTGTTGGAGAAGGTGATCAATATTCCCTGCGGGTTGGATCAGGGATTGTTTAAATGCAGGGTTCTTTATGGTGAAAAGGTGGACCTCATTGAATATGAACCCTATCAAAAAATGGAGGTACACACCCTCAAACTGCTTGCGTCTGAATCCATCTCCTATGATCACAAATATCGTGACCGGACTGCTTTGACCGAACTCTTTTCACAAAGAGGTGATTGTGATGACATCCTGGTCATAAAAGCAGGCTGTGTTACCGACAGCTATGTTGCCAATGTGGTGTTCTGGGACGGAGAGGGCTGGTTTACCCCCGACACACCGCTTCTGGCAGGTACCATGAGGGCCTCCCTGCTGGACAAAGGCATTCTGAAAGAGGTCCGGATTATGCAGAAGGATCTGGCTCACTTCCGGAAACTCCGGCTGATTAATGCCCTCAATGATCTTTCCGGGGGAACGGACATTCCCATGGAGGCAATCATTTCGTAAAAGCCACCCTTGAAAAAAGGAAGAACATCTCCCTGGCTATCTGCCTGCTTCTTTCCGTATAGCCTTCCTGCTCATCCGGGGTCCCGTCAAATATTTTGGGATCATCATACCGAATGGCATATCGCAAATCAGCTCCATGAACAACCGGACAGGCCTCATCTGCATCTGCACAGGTCATTATCGCGATAAAGCCTTTGGTGGGATTGGGCGGATCTGTAACCTTCTTTGAAAAGATCCGATCTGATTCGCGGGCTCCGGGAAATTGGATGGTAAATACCGGATTGGATCCGGGAATCACTGTATTGAAGCGGAATCCCTCCTCCTTCATCACTTTTACCGCCCTGGGATGAAAGGCCGTTGCTTCAGTACCTCCGGAGTAGCATCGAATATTCTCCAATCCATAAAATTTGGAAGCAAGCTGCGCCCAGATCTGACCCATCTGACTGCGGCGCGAATTGTGTGTACATATGAAAATCACATCCGAATTTTGATTCTTCTCTATACCGGCCCGGAAGCCCCGGGCCAGTTGCTCCAGCTCTTTTCTCCTGATCTCCGGTATCCGGTCAAACTCGGAAATCCTCTTTTCCACTCCCGACCGCAATACTTCAAATCCCTTCCAATCCATTATCTACCTGGTCATTGATTCCACAATCCGAACCGCCTCCTCCACGCAAGCGGCACATACATTTTCCATGACCCCATCTTCCTTGAACTTCTCTGCACCCTCCTGTGAGTTTAAATCACATCCGGTCAGCTCCCTGCAACTGGTGGTCTGAAAGGATGCCGTAAACTGCCTGGACAATTCTATTACCGAACTGCAAGTTTCAGATTTCAGCTCATCATTGTTATTCACATGTTCGCCCTTCAGAAGGCCCAGTACCATGATGGCCCCTGTTACAGCACCGCAGGTCTGCTGCATTTTTCCCATGCCTCCCCCGAATCCGGCTGATATCTTCAGGGCGAGTTCCTTGCTGATTTTCAGGTCCTCAGCAAATGACAATAATACCGACTGGGCACAGTTGTTACCCGAAAGAAAAAGTGTTTTGGCCTGTTCTGATCGTTCCATATCCGTTTTTAAATTGAGTTTATTACAATATAAGCATTTGTCTTTTAATTGCCCATCTCCTGGCACTAGCACAACAGGCAAATTACCTGATCACAGGAATCGGAAGGGTCAGTTTCAGGAAAACAGCATCAGCTCTGGACAGGTCACCCAGAACTTCTGCTTCCCGGTCATGAGAATAGATCAGGTAGAGCGCTCCGAAAGGCGGAGAGAATCTCCATCCGGCCATTCCATAAAAGTATACTTTGCTGTTCCTGGTGCTGTTCTGCGCAAACACCTTGATCCACAAGTCTTTTGTGAAGTTGTAATTGAGCGAAAGTACGTTGATGAAAGTGGATGAGCTGTCCACATCGGGTTTAAACAGGATCAGATCCCCGCTATACTCTGCCGCCAGGTTTTCAGTAATCTTTAATCTTCCTCCCAGAGAGAGCCTCTGAAAATCACGGTCAAAATTGCGTCCGAAATCATATTCTACCCGGGCATGGCTCCACTGGGCCGTGTTGTACCCCAGGCCAAAGGAGTGCCTGTGATTGTAATACTCTTTTTCAAACAGTTTAAATTCATTGTTGTAGCTGTATTCAAATGAAAACCTGTTCTGCATATAAAACTTCACAGCCTCAGTCACATTCCAGCTTCGCATCACCCCTGTGGTACGTGCCCAGAATATGTTATTCCTTGATTCCAGCTGGATATACTGGAAAAACCTATTCCTGAGCCACCATACATAGCTCAGATCACTGTCCACTTCCCTGCGGTCATCATCAACCACATACCCGGTCTGGTTCACATTCTCCTTGAAATTTTCTCCCAGCTCGGTATACCGCAGGTGCAGGTGGTAAATATTGGTTTCCTTGGCAAACCGGAGAAACCACGCACTGTGGGAAAGCAAATCACCCGGCATACTGGCCACAAATTGACCGGTAAGTTTCCAGGTATTGCCCAGGTTCAGCGTATAATCGCCGCTGAAGGAAGTCACAAAGGAGGAATCATTCCGGCGGTCCACTGCGGTAACTCCCACCGAGGATGACTCCAGGAAATCCCTTTTCACCCTGGCAGAGGTAAAAAATGAAGGAGGTTCGCCCTCTTCATCATACTGTAATGTTCTCACATTTAAGGCATTGAAATTATACTTACCTGCCTTTCCATTCAGTTTTGCACCATAGAGAATATCCTGGATCCGCCTGGAATAGAAAGTTTGTATGCGGGTGGAATACATTTCATTCCCCTCCTGGAAAAAGAGGCGTTTCTCGGGATAGTTCAATTCGTATCTGGTCAGGTTGATCTGCTCCTGGTCCGCTTCCACCGTGGCAAAATCGGGATTAATGGTACCGTCTGCTGTGATGTTGGGAGTCATCTGCCACTTTACATCCACACCTGCATCCGGTTTTACCTCATGCCGGACGCCGGTAAATTCATTGTTCTCATAGCTGACGGTCGCATATGGAAAAAGGGTCAGTCTTCCTTTGGATGCGGGAGGAGTTATCCCTTTCAGTTTACCTCCCTGGGAGATCCTGAAATCTTCGGTCACCTCTCCGGACCACCATACCGTCTCAAAATTGCTCCTGATGACCCGTCCGAAATTTACACCCCAGGTATCTGATCCGGGTTTGAACTGGATACTTTTGAATGGAATGGCCATCTCAAGTGTCCATCCATTGTCATTGATACTTGATGCAGACAACCACTCGGTATCCCAGTTCACATCTATACTGCGACCGTCATCATTGATTCTGAAATCGGTCTGGGTACCCAGGGCATTGGTCCAGAACCCATACCCCGACCGGTTGTCGTAATAGGGATCAAAAGTGACGACAAAACAGTCATCCCCCTTGGTGAGCACATCCCTGTTCATCACTTTTGCCAGTACCTCCGTCTCCTGGTAAAGGTTCACGCTGATATAGATATTCTCCTGGTCAAACCCCACATAACAGGTGGTATGTTCGGTGGCAGAAGCACCAGGAACAGGTTCCATCTGGAAAAATCCGGAGGCTGAATCAGCACCCCTCCAGATATCTGGTTCATATACTCCATCGATAACAATGGGATGGTCCAGCCTGATGGCCTGAATGGACCGCTGGCCATGCACGACCATTGGCCTTACAAACAGCAGAACCCAAAAGAAATGCCAATACCTCATCGTGGTCCGAACCATGTTGTCATAGCTAAACTAACCAAATTATTCATAACTTATCATCAAAATTCACCATCAACCGACAGCCATGTTCAGGTATAAAATTGCTCTCATGACTTGCTTGATCAGTTTAGCATTAAACGGCCAGGCTGATCCGGAAAAGGTACCCAAAGGAATGACGTTTATTCCCGGAGGAACATTTTTAATGGGTGCCAGTGCCAGTCAGCAACCCGTCGCCTCTCCCGCCCACCGGGTAAAACTGAACTCTTTTTTTATGGAGACGCGGGAGGTAAGCAACAAGGCATACTACGAATTCTGTATGGCCACTGGGCACAAACTTCCTGAATTCTGGGGTATGGATATTTACAAATCCGGAACCGGTTTCCCTGACCATCCGGTAGTGGGTGTAAGTCAGTTTGATGCAAGCGAATATGCAAAATGGGCTGGCAAACGGCTGCCCACAGAAGCAGAATGGGAATATGCTGCACGGGGCGGACTTGAAGGGTTCGATTTTCCATTCGGTGAGAAAGCCATCCGATCAAAAGCCAGGTATAATGACCCTGAAGCTGAAAAAGGGCCGGTCCCAACGGGCTCTTACGAACCAAACGGTTACGGACTGTACGACATGTCAGGGAATGTGTGGGAATGGGTGAGCGACTGGTTCCAGGCAGGCTACTACAGTGAATCTCCGGAGGAGAATCCAACGGGTCCGGGATGGGGAACTTTCCGTGTTTTCCGGGGAGGTGGATGGCATTCCGGAGCCGGTTGCAGCTCAGTCTACTACCGAAACGCCCTACCCCAACACTGGGTTGATATGGCTGGTGGATTTCGTTGCGTAAAAGATGTGGAATAGCTAATCCTACAGCAGGTTTACCGGAGCTTCAAGAATCAGCACGGCCCCCTTGTAAAGTGAAAGGGCACTGAAACTCAGGATCACATGGCTGATGTCATTGTGGTTGAACCATGGGCCCAAACCCCACTCATAACTGAAAACCATAGCCGATAACAGTCCAACGGCGATGCCAAAGATCAACACAATTGCTCCCCTGTCCCTGGTTTTCTGAAAAACCACAAAACTCAGGAAACCTACCACCACTACCATTCCGAAGATGGTATAATACTTCACGGCAGAAAATGCCAGGGTCCACATGGTATAGAACAAAGCAAAGAACATGATCACAAGGTTGATTCTTGCAACTGTCCTGGAGATGGCAGACCCGATTAGTGGGCGGGATAATTCACTGAGTGCAAACCCAATAATGGCCACTGAGGCCAGTGTGAAAATCCAGGATACCAGTTTCCATGGGGGGGAGAGTGTGTACAAAAATGCATGTCCGAAAAGTCCGCCGAACAATGCTCCCATACCTAGTGTAAGAAAATAGTATTTAAAATAGCCTTTGACCCTTCCTGTGTTCTCCTGCTGATTAATCCTGTAGAAGGCATAAAAACAGACTGCTGCCAGAATCAGATCGGTAGCCGTGGTGATGGGTTCGTCAATCCGGATATTCAGAAACTCCACCGAAGGCTGTATGAATTTCATGAGCACGGACAAATTTAGAACTAAAAATCATATCTTTCTCCCTGAGATATTCACAAGCCAACCCGTTATGAATTATCTGATCTGTTTTTTCACTCTGATGACCATTGTACTGCTGTCGTGCTTCAATGCAGAAAAGGAGAATCTGCCCGGGCATGAGGTAGTTTCGGAGGAGTCTCTTTTTGCTGCCACGCAGTCCAATACCCAATGGCCTTCCTACAGGGGATTTCTGGCGTCTGGCTACATGGACCATGCCCATCTGCCGGACAGTTTCAATATACAGACTTCGTATAATGTGATGTGGAACGTGGAGATACCCGGACTTGGGCTCTCCTGCCCGGTTATTTGGGATGACCATGTATATGTTACCTCAGCCATCAGCAAGGAGGATAAGCAGGGGTATCAAACGGGTATGTTTGGTGATATTATGCCTGTTCAGGACTCTTCCGAACATGCCTGGATGGTATACTGTCTCCACAAATCTACCGGGGCCATTCTTTGGGAACGGGAAGCCCACCGGGGCATTCCCATGGTAAGGCGGCACCCCAAATCCTCTCATGCCAATACCACCGTGGCCACCGATGGAGCACATGTGGTAGTATTCTTTGGATCGGAGGGCCTGTACTGTTATGACAAAGAAGGATCATTGCTCTGGAAGCGTGATTTCGGCCTGATCAATTCATCCTGGAATGTGGTGAAATCGGCCGAATGGGAATTCAGCAGTTCTCCCATTATTTTCCAAAACAAGGTGATCATCCAGGCTGATGCGCTGAACACTGCCTTTGTGGCTGTACTGGACCTTTCCACCGGCAAAACCATCTGGAAGCAGGAAAGGAATGAAATTTCCGGATGGTGTACACCGAACATCTATTTTGACGGAGATATGCCAAGGATTGCAGTAAACGGGTATAAGCACCGGGGCGGGTATGACCTGGAGACCGGTGAAGAGATCTGGAAGATGTCAGGCGGCGGAGATATTCCGGTGCCGACCCCCATCGTGTGGAAAGACCTGATCTATTTCAACAGTGCCCATGGACGCCATGCTCCGCTAATGGCAGTTAAAACCGATGCAAAAGGCGAGATATCCTATCCGGAAAATGAATTGGAGCCGGGAGAAAACCTGCAATGGTTTTATGACCGCGCTGGAGCATACATGACCTCCGTACTGGTCTATGACAGCCTGTTGTACAGACTCAGATGGAACGGAAATCTGGCCTGCTACAATCCCAGGACCGGTGAGCAGATCTATGATCAGACGGTTCAGCCGGCAAGCTTTATTGCATCACCGGTGGCTTCTGACGGCAAGATCTATATGGTCTCCGAAGAGGGGATTCTTTTCATAGCACAGGCCGGGCCCGAATATAAGCTATTAAAAACGATCCCCCTGGGAGAAGCCTCTCTGGTTACACCAGGAATTACACAGGGTATGCTGATCCTCAGGACGGCCCGCGGGGTCATGGCCGTGTCAGATACGTGATCCACTGTACTGATAAGCCCCTCAAAGCCTGAAATCTGCTTCATGTATCGCTTCGGATTTCTGCAGTCGGGAATATAATTGAGTCGGCTGATGCTTCAAAACTACATTTTAAGAACATCTTTCAGAATATGGTTATTCTGTTGCTTTTTATGAAATTAGTAGGGTGATAAAAAAGTCACATATCCTTATTCTGACTGCCCTGCTGGTCATCAGTTGCGGACAGGCTGAGACACCACGGAAATATATTCCCGGCAGTGAACGCAAAAGGGAAAAATATGCCACCCCTGAGCCGGGAACCTACCTGAAGCCCATGGCTTACACCCTGCTGATGGGAATCAACAAGGCTTTTGACGAACCAGAATCCTATAAGACTCCTGCCAAATGGATCAGAAATATTTTCGTCATTCCCCAGAAAAGGCTTGTAGATACCATTTTGCGATCAATGGAACTGAACATCCCGGTTAGAATCTACTACCCATCAAAAAAAAGCCTGGGTGGAAATCACCCGGTTACCCTGTTTCTCCATGGAGGGGGATTTGCCTATGGCGGTGTGGAAGAATATCACATCATGGTCAGCAAACTGGCCAAGATTATAGACCAAATTATTGTTTCGGTGGATTATCGCCTGGCTCCGGAGCACCCATTTCCGGAAGGATTAAACGATTGTTTTGCAGCCCTTTGTTGGCTCCAGGACCACGCAGCAAGTATCGGTGCAGATTCAACCAGGATTTGTGTGATGGGCGACAGTGCGGGAGGCAACCTGGCCACTGTACTCACACTGCTGTGCAGGGACAATGAGAGGCCGCAGCCTGTGTCCCAAATCCTGATTTATCCTGGTGTTACCTTTGTGGATACCCACTTTCCTTCCCGTGAATATTTTGTTGGTTGTAAGGAAAGAAGCTATGTGCTCACAGAGGATTTCCTCAGGAGCGTAAAAGCCATGTACATGGGTGGTGAAACAAATGACAGGAATCCATATATTTCTCCATTGGAAGCCAGGCTGACTCCCGATCTTGCTCCTGCGCTTGTGATCACTGCCGAATGCGACCCCATCCGGGATGACGGGTGCCTTTATGCAGAAAAACTTGAATCTTCAGGCGTGAAAGTGGACCATATTCAGTACAGTGGCATGATCCACGGTTTCATGAGCTTTCATATGATCATCAGGGAAGCGACAGAAGCCATGAAGTACATCAGGGATTACACAAATAGGAAATAAATTCCGAATCGCTATATTTGGGGCAGCTAGGGATTCGGCCATGATTGGGAAGCACCTCTTATTAACATTACGAAGCCTTAAAAAGAACCTGCTCTATGCAGTTCTCGTGATTACCGGACTTGCCATTGGCATTACGACCTTTTTATCTACCATCCAATGGTCAGCCTGGCACCTGACGTTCGACCGGGATTACCCTGAAAAGGAGACCATCTACAGACTTACATTTGAAGAAATCAATGATGGATTCTACCGGCATACAGCCAGAATTCTTCATGGCAATGCACTAAACAAAATAGTCTTCTCGGATGGGCTTTCCGGTGTTGAACAGGTAGGCCGCATTGCCCCTTTCAGGAAAGCAGCTTTTAGAATTGAGGAGGATACTTATTATGAACAGTATGCCTATTCATGTGATCCGTCATTCCTGCATATCTTCGGCATCAGGGTAATCCAGGGTGAAACTGAAAACCCGTTGGGCATTGCTCATTCGGCCATCCTGACGGAAAGCACAGCCAGGAAGTTCTACGGGACTGAGAATCCGGTGGGTCAAACCTTCCAGTTGATGCACCAGTTCGATGTGAAAAGCCAGACCTATACCGTGGCGGGGGTAATAAAGGATCTTCCAGAGAACTCACATCTTAAAATTTCAGTTCTTACAGCCTTTGATGATCCACTCGAATATAAAGGAACCGGATGGGCATATGTAAAACTGGAACCATCGGCTGATGTTTCTGAGGTAGAGAAGAACATTAAATTGTTCATGGACAGTAACCTTGAAGGATCCTATGCAGAAAATATTCACCCGCGTCTTCAGCAGGTAACTGACATTCACCTGAAGTCCCATCTGGCCAGAGAAATTCAGCCCAATATAAGGTTCAGAACAGTCCTGATCCTGATGATTACCGGAATGCTGGTATTCCTTCTGGCATGGTTTAATTTCACGCTGCTTTCATTTAGTCAGAACCAACTGCATATCCATCGCCTTGTGATCCAGTGGCAGATGGGGGCCGGTAAAAACACCTTTTTCAGGCAATTTCTGTTGGACAACCTGGTTGTGGGTTTCATCGCCTATATTGCCGGAATCACTTTGACTGTCCTGTTACTTCCAACCATTGAGAAACTGGGAGGTAATTCCATTATCCAGGAACCGGGAATTTTCCTGTTTTCAATTCTTTCATTGTTTATCCTCATCATCGCAAGTGCAGCCCTGACCGCCCTTTTCTCCACGGGCAGGCTTTACATGCACCTGCAGCACAAATACCTCTCCACCAAGATTGGATCCCCGCCCAACACCACCGGCAGAACCGTTTTTATCCGTGCAGTGATTGTCCTGGAATTCATTATTACTTTCGTCCTGGTATCCAACCTGTTCATGATTACGAAACAGACCCGTTTTGCCATGTCCAGTCAGCTGGGAGCTTCGACCCGGGAAGCCATTCACATGTACAGCCTGCACCGGCCCATCGTGGACCAGTTTGAAGTCTTCAAGGAGAAGATGCTGGAAAGCCCCCATATATCTATGGTCACTGCGAGCATGGAAGAACCTACCGGACAAACTATGGATGCCAATAAATTCGAGATCAATGGAATAGACGAAGCCGACAAGCAATTATTCCTTTTCCCGGTTGATCAGGATTTTTTAAGATTTTACTCTTTGAAGGTCCTCTATGGATCTGACATGCCGGAAGATTATAACCCGGCTGACTCAGCCGAGTACTTTCTTCTCAATGAAACAGCAGCAAAGATGTTGTCGGATCAGCCCGGGTCCTTGATAGGAAGTGAGCTTACACTGCACTTCAATTACCCCGGATTTATCTGGCCCGGACCCGTTATCGGAATTGTGGAAGATTTTCATCTTTCAGGACTGGACTATGAAATCTCGCCGATGGTGATCTTTCCCAAGTATACCTGGCTTTACTGCTTTTCCGTATTACCCGCAGGTGAGGCTGCTCCGGCCATACAACATCTGAGAAGCGTTTGGGAGGAGTTATTTCCGGACTATCCCCTGGAATATTATTCTTCCTCAACCCTGATCGGAAATCTTTACAAGAATGAGATTATCCAGATCAGGATCCTCCTGGTTTTCTGCGTGCTCTCCATCATCATTGCAGGTTTGGGATTGTTTGCACTCAGCGGACTCTTTATGCAGAGGAGGGTGAAGGCAGCTGCCCTTCGCAAGATCAACGGGGCCAGGCTTTACCAGATCATCCTACCGGAGCTGATGTATTACCTCTGGCTGGCACTTATCTCCTCTGCCCTGTCTATCCCGGCATCACTTTTCCTCATTGAACGGTGGCTGAGAAATTTCAAATACAGGATTGATATACCCGTATGGGTTTTTCCCGCATGCACAGGGGTATTGATCCTGTTCAGCTGGATCGCAGTCTTTTATCATACAATCCGTCTGGCCCGTATCAATCCGGTTGAATTCATCAGTGATCAGTAAAATGGAGAAGAGGTTTACATACGCAAACGAGATCCAGGCTATTCCACTAATCAGAAAGGATTTGGAAGAACTTGCGGGTCAATGGGAGTGGCCGGGATCAGAGCTGAAACAAATCATACTGATCGCAGAGGAGCTTTTCTCCACCACAATCAGGTATGCATTTGAGGGCGAAACAGAGCACCAGATCAATTTTAAATTGTCAATGATCGATCGTACGGTTGTGGTAGAGATAATTGACGATGGCATCCCCTTCAATCCGATGGATTACAATCCGGATATCCAGACCGACCCGGCAGCACTTGATGAGGGCGGGATGGGGCTGATGCTGATCAAAGCTTTCTCAGATTCTTTCGAATATCACAGAACAGAAAATGAGAACCACCTGGTCATCAGGAAAATGATTAAACTCAACTCTGAAAAACATGAATAAGGCTGGACGATCCCTTTTCCATATTTCTTGCCCTTGCCGGAACGCTTTGCCTGGTCATCATCATGGCCCCGATTATGGGCAAATTCCTGAATTCTAAAATTCAGATAGATTAACAAACCGGTGGACATATTTATGAAGAGATGGGAAATAATCTTTCGCAAGAATTGCTACATTCGCAAATTCCTTAATCCATTAAGAAATATTAATCGTAGCAATAATGAATAATAAAGACTTGAGCGGTTGGCAACTTTGGGCTTTGGTAGTCCTCCGCGTTGCCATTGGATGGCATTTCCTGTACGAAGGCATTACCAAGCTGATGAATCCTGACTGGTCTTCCCTGGGATACCTGATGGATTCAAAGGGGCTTTTTGAAGGCATGTTTCATTCCATTGCAGGAAATGCGGCAATTCTGAACATGATGGATTTCTTGAATGTTTGGGGTTTGGTCCTGGTGGGGGCCGGGCTGATTGTGGGACTGTTTACCCGGGTCGCATCCATCGCAGGGATGGTGTTGCTGGCGTTCTATTACCTATCCCACCCTGCCATCATAGGGGTTGCATATGCCATTCCAAGTGAAGGCAACTACCTCTGGATCAATAAGAACCTGATCGAATTGCTTACACTATGGGTCATTGTGTTGTTTCCGACCTGGAAGATTGTGGGTCTGGACCGGTTTGTATTTAAAAAATAGAATTATTCAGGAAAAAGATATTCAAATGAACAGAAGGGATCTGATAAAAGGACTAGCCACTGTACCCGTGCTTGGTGCGATGGCATACGGAACATTCAGAAAACGCAGGCAGGATCATATCAAAAGCCACAGGCTGGCCAATGAGCTGGGCATGAGCAATAAAAATCTTGTATTCAGCCACTACGCACATGATGGCGATGCGATCAGAATCGGGATCATCGGATATGGAATCCGGGGTACCCAGTTGATGAAAGCTGCCGGATTTGTTCCACCGGAAACCATCCGGGAATGGAAAGAAGCCGGGGAAAAGGATTCCAGGAACAAAAGATATGAAGAGTTTTTGCAACAGGATGACCTGAATGTTAAAATCACCGGGGTATGTGACCTGTTCGATGTTCACGCGGAAAGAGCCATGGCTGCCGCAGCCAATACAGGCAGAGAAGCCACTGGAGGGACCATGGGTCCCCGTCCAAAAAGATACAGGACCTACCAGGAGATGCTGGCTGCCGATGACATTGATGCAGTGATCATTGCCGCACCTGACCACTGGCATGCACGAATGACCATCGATGCAGCAAAGGCAGGAAAGCATGTGTATGGTGAAAAAGGATTTACCAGAACCCTTGATGAGGTATATGCCGTTCGGGATGCGGTGAAAGAAAGTGGGATCACCTATCAGCTCGGACACCAGGGAAGGCAGACAGAAAGCTACATCAAAGCCAAAGAGGCAGTGGAGAAAAACCTTCTGGGCAAAATCAACCTTGTGGAGGTTTGTACCAACCGGAATTCTCCAAACGGCGCCTGGGTGTATGACATCCATCCGGATGCCAATGAAAATACTGTAGACTGGGTCAGGTTCGAAGAGCCATGCGAGGTAAAGCATCCATGGAGCCCCGAACGGTTTTTCCGTTGGAGGTGTTGGTGGGATTATGGAACCGGACTATCCGGTGACCTGCTCACCCATGAGTATGATGCAGTGAACCAGATCCTTGGAATGGGTATTCCTGAGTCAGCCGTCTCATCAGGCGGAGTCTATTTCTATAAAGAGAAGGAGTACTATGTGAATGAAATCAGGGAGGTTCCTGATGTCTGGAATGCAGTGCTGGAATATCCCCACCTGGACTTCACCCTGATGTACAGTGCAACGCTGGCCAATAACCGTGACCGCGGCAAGGTGATCATGGGACATGATGCCTCCATGGAAATGGGCAACAACCTGAGCATCTATGCCTGCAGCGAGAGTACCCGGTACAAAGAGCAGATCAACAGCGGGCTCATCGATCCCAACGTGCCCATCTACACATATATACCGGGGCGTAAAAATGTGGATTCCGTGGCCACAGCCACCGAACAGTATTTTGCCAGCAGGGGATTGCTCTATACCTACAGGAACGGACACAGGGTAGACACCACCCACCTGCATATTGCAGAGTGGATTGAGGCCATCCGGGAGGGAAAGCAGCCCAGCTGCAATATTGACCGGGCCTTTGAGGAAGGTATCACCGCTGCAATGGCCACGATGGCCTACAGGGAGAACCGGACTGTCTTCTGGGACAAAGACAAACAACAAGTCACCCGAGGATAAAGGGAAAAGGTGAAAGGTGAAAGTGAAGGAGAAAGTACTTTTACCTTTTCAGTTTTACCTTCTTACTTGTCCCTTTCCCCTTTTTCATTGAGCTCAAAGAGCTCAATGTAAACTTGCCAATGGCCGTGGATTTCCGAATAAACCTGGAATTCCGAACATTTGAAATCGCACACCATTCTCTGAAACAGATATGCCATGAAATCCATGAGTGGCTCTCCTGAGAGTCCGGTGATTTCCGAAATGCTTTCCGGACTGATGATGGCATCAAATGTCTCATGCTTTTCACGGTTCTTTTCAAGCCAGTAAACCTTCCGGCTTGATTTCGTATTTTTATTGTACTTGTGGTAGAAATAGGACACCGGCGATGTCAAGAGAAATGCAGTACTTTCGAGCACTGCTTCATCCATGTCATATGGGATGTAGTCCGGATCCCGGCGCGGAAGCCCCATGGATTCACCCAGGGTCTGCTGGTTGGACATTTTAATGATTGCTTTCCGGAAATCCCCATAGGTGGAGCCCCATTCAAAAATTCTGGCTTCTTCCAGTGGATAATATGCCTGTCTGAGTGTCAAGTACCCGGTCTGAAGGATCAGGTACACCGAAACCACTGTATCCATGTAAACAATATTTCGAAAAAGCAGATTATCATAGGTATGTACAGGCAACCTGAAAATTCCAAGACTGTCTGATACTGCTCCTGCATGGGTATTCAGATCGATCACATGGGTGGCAGGGACCGGTTGATAAGAAGCATTGTACACGGTCCCTGTCAACATAAACACCGAATCCGATATTTGTCCATGGATTGAGCAGGCAATCAGGAAGGAAAGAAGCAATGCCAGATAGGTGATCCGGAAATACATACGAATAAATATATTTAATTTTACCTTTCCGTGGAAAGCATTTAACAATCCTTAACCATGAACCAAAAACTCCTGGGGATGTTTACCAGTAGTACTTTCATTGACCAAAATAAAATCTTCAAAGGAATATGGATCAGATTGTATTTCTCGATGCCGAAACCATAGGCAAGGTGGATAACATGAAATTGCTCTCCAAACGGGGCGTTCTTGAGGTTCATGAGACGACAAATCCGGACCAGGTGGTGGACAGATGCACAGGCAAGGAGATTGTGATCGTAAACAAAGTAAAATTAACGGCAGAAATCATGAAACAGCTGCCTGATCTAAAACTGATCTGCGTGGCTGCCACAGGCATCAACAATGTGGATCTCAACTACACGGGCGACCACGGGATCGAAGTAAAAAATGTGGTGGGTTACTCCACCGATTCCGTTGCCCAGCTTACTTTTACCATGCTCCTTTACCTGGTTAACAAGCCATCCTATTATGACAGCTATGTGAAAAGCGGGGCCTATGCCAGGAGCGATTCATTCACACATCATAGCGAACCTTTCTGGGAGTTGAAAGGGAAAAGGATGGGAATCATCGGTCTGGGGACCATCGGCAGACAGGTGGCCCGTATTGCCGAATCGTTCGGTATGGAGGTTGTATTTTATTCCACTTCGGGCCGGAACAACCACATCAGCTATAAGCGGTTCGATCTGGATGACCTGCTGAAAAGCTCGGATGTGGTTTCCATTCATGCACCGCTGAATAACCAGACCGTTGATTTGATTACCTATGACAAGATCAGAATGATGAGGCCTTGCGCCATATTGCTGAACCTTGGCAGGGGGGGAATCATCAATGAAAAAGACCTGGCAATAGCACTCAATGATAACCTCATTGCGGCAGCAGGCATTGATGTATTGGAACATGAACCCATCAATCCCGACAATCCCCTGCTGAAATTATATGACAAGGATAAAATCCTGATTACTCCGCACATGGCATGGGCCTCAAAAGAATCCCGGGAACTCCTTGTGGAGAAGATCGCCAGGAATATTGAGATTTATCAGAAGGGTCGTTAAATGCTTCAGACGTTTTCGCTTAAGTTTTAAATGAACTACTTGAACCGTATCTTATAATTTGGTAAATTTCAGTGAAAAATCACATGTGCCCTTATGAAAGGCCATGCACACATCGATTACCAAGATCATTTTGCATCAGACCTGGTCAAGATGCAGGAACAGTTGTTTTATTATGCCCTGCAACTTACCGAGGACAGGGAAGATGCCATGGACCTGGTTCAGGAAACCAGCTACAAAGCCCTGAAAAATAAGAAACGGTTGCAAAATGATGATCACATCAGGGCATGGCTGTATACGATCCTTAAAAATACGTACATTAATTACCTCCGGAGCAGCCAATACCGGCAACTGGTTTACGATACAGACGAGTTAAGTGAATACGCAGAAAAAAACGTGGACAGGCGAAATCTCCTCCCCGATGAAATTCTTCTGAAGAAAGAATTGCGGGAGATGGTCAGCAGGCTCCCGGGTGTATATGAAAAACCCATTCTGATGCTGTTATCAGGTTACTCATACAAGGAGATAGCCCAGCAGATGGACATCCCCATCGGGACGGTGAAAAGCCGGATACACCTGGGGAAGAAGCAGATCCGTAAGGTTTATTCCGCCTGATCAGACAAGGTCACAGGCATCGGCTGGCATCCAGTGTGGATCCTTTCCTTCCCACTTCACATTGCATCCGATTGGATTTGTTACCGGAACAGTGACCTGTTTCCCTGATAAAATCTCATCCAGAGCCCTGTCCAGATCATTGACAGTAATCCGGGATGGATCCCTTGGCTGATCAACAGCCCTTCCTGTATAAACAAGTTTCCTGAACCTGTCAAAGATGTAAAAATGCGGTGTTCGCAACGCTCCGTAGGCCAGCGCCACTTCCTGGCTCTCGTCATACAGATATAGCCAGGGGAAATGATGCTCCTCCATCCGCTGAACCATGTGGGCGAAGTCATCAGACTCATATGTATTGGCACTGTTGGAGTTTATTGCTACAAACTTAACTCCATTCACTGCATATCTTTCTGCTGATGCCCTGGTCACTTCATCCGAACCAATCACATATGGGCAATGGTTGCAGGTAAAGAATATGACGAGATACACCTCGTTGAAATCTGTTAACGAATAAGTCTTGCCATCCGTGGCAGGAAGTGTAAAATCCGGAGCCGTTTTGCCAATGTCTAGTGTAAATCCCATTATATCAGAGGTGAAAGGTGAAAGGCTAAAGGTAAAAGTAAAAACAAAACCAGCAAAATGATGAAGGTTTCATTTCTGCTCCTATAAACAAACAAATGACCGACCTGATCTGTTTAACAGGAGATGAAGAGCATTTCAATCCTATTTCTGCTAATGTTCATGGCATCTTTCCGGGTGGATGGCCAATCCTATACCGAAATCAACACAGAACAACTCCTTGCCCTTACAAGCCATGAAAATGATACCACCTATGTAGTGAATTTCTGGGCCACCTGGTGCTCTCCATGCATAAAAGAGATCGGCTATTTTGAGGAAATCCACCGCCTCCATTCGGGTGACAACCTGAAAATGGTACTTGTGAGCCTCGATTTTCCTGACCAGGCTGCAAAAAAAGTAACACCTTTCCTAATCGAAAAAGAGATCACAGCACCCGTATACCTGATGACGGACCTCAACTATAACGAATGGATTGACCATGTGGATCCTTCCTGGTCGGGAGCTATCCCTGCGACCTTGATATACAGAAAAGATCAGCGTATCTTTCTTGAGCAGGAGTTATCCAGAGAAGAGATTCTGTTTTACATAAAACAAATGATGAATTGATATGAAAAAAGCACTATTAACAGCAGGACTGGCTCTGACATGTATGATGATGATTCATGCCGGTTTAAAGCCAGGAGACACAGCCATCGATTTTACCCTGAAAAATGTGGATGGAGCCGAGGTATCGCTCTCCGATTACAATGATCAGAAGGGTGTAATTCTTGTATTTACCTGTAACCCGTGCCCCTTTGCCAAAGCATATGAGCAACGGATCATTAAGCTGAATCAGAAATATGCGGCACAGGGATTCCCGGTGGTAGCCATCAATCCAAATGATGATGAAATATCCCCCGATGACACGATGGAAAAAATGATAGCACGTGCACGTGAGAAAAACTATCCTTTCCCCTATCTGAAGGATGAGACCCAGGAGGTGTACAAAGCATATGGAGCCACCCGGACCCCCCATATCTATCTGCTTGAAAAAAAGGGTGGAAAATTCAAAGTGGCTTACACAGGCTCCGTTGATGACAATGCAATGGATGCGTCTGGCGTCATAAAGAGATACCTGGAAGACGCCATAGCAGCACTCTTATCGGGAGAACGTCCCAATCCTGAAACAACCAAGGCCATTGGATGCGCCATCAAATCCAAAGGATAATTAGAAATCCCTCTTCATTTTTCAAATCAAGCCGGAGAAAAGTGAAAGGATTGCCTGAAGTCTGATTTATATCCTGAAAAAAAACAGATATTTGCAGGCAAAAAAAAAGCCGATCATGCACATCAACATCAAGGAAATCCTTGCGACGACCATGGTTCTGTTCGCGATCATCGACATCCTGGGATCCATACCCATCATTCTGGATATTAAAAATAAATCAGGGAAGCTCTATCCTGCCAAAACCACCCTTGTGGCCTTTGGGATCATGCTGTTGTTCCTCTTTATCGGTGAACCGTTGCTTGGAATCTTCGGAGTGGATATCTCATCATTTGCGATTGCCGGCTCGGTGATACTTTTCCTGATGGGCATTGAAATGGTCCTGGGGATCCAGCTGTTCAAACATGATTCGGGGGGCAGCAGTGCGATAGTTCCCATTGCATTTCCACTTATTGCCGGAACAGGTTCGATTACCACCCTGCTCTCGTTACGCGCTGAGTTTCATTCTGTAAATATTCTCATCGCTCTTTCTTTGAATATGATTATTGTGTATCTTGTCCTGCGACTCACAACCTGGTTTGAACGTTTTATTGGGCCCAGCGGATTACATATCCTAAGAAAATTTTTCGGGATTATCCTGCTGGCTATAGCAATCAGGTTATTTGTGTCGAATACGGGAATTGATCTGTCTAAAGGGATGTAAATGAGAATTTTATTCTGGATAGGAATATTCATTTTTTTGACAGGTTGCATGGATAACGAACTCTCCTATATATCCATCCGCAATGATACCGGAATACCCATCTATGCGCTTCCATATACTGCAGAATATACAAGCGGCGAATGGATCCAGCCTGGTTTTACAGGTGAGTTTTATTCCATTAACAGTGATTGTCTGGATGCCTTTGACTATTTTTCATTTTATTACGACAGCCTCATCGTCTATATAAAGGATTACGACGATAAACCTGTGAAATTCTATAAAAACGGTAAAACTGTCAATTATGATCCTACGCTGAATCCATTTACCAACCGCGATATGTGGCTTTCACAGGAATTTGAACAGGACCTGCCCGGAACCGGACTGGAGAGCACTGAAAGAACCCATATCCTTGAGCATTTCTTCTCCATTGAATCCGAAAACGTGAAATCCCTGGGGGATACATTGCATTTCAGGTTAAATCCTGCTTCTTAAGGATGCTTCCATCTGTTCTGTAGTCAGTTTCACAGGATGGGATTTATGGGAGGTATTTTCCACAATCTTTGGAATTGATTCTTCCCCGAACCCATATTCAGACAGTCGTGGGACTTCCAGAAGACTGGTGATATGGAGCAGTTTCTCCTTGAATGACTGCAAATATTCAAGGTCTTTTTTGTATTTGAAATCTGCAAATACCTTACTCACGATAACCAGTTTCTGCATGGCAGGATTGTCAGGTTGATCGATCAGGTTATCAATGGTATGGGCAAATACCGGAGCCATCATTGAACCACATACCACCCCATGGGGGATGTGGAAATAGCCACCCAGGGGAGATGCAAATCCATGGACCAGGCCCAGGCCAGCATGGGAAAGTGTGATCCCTGAAAACATGGCAGCCAGTGCCATTCCTGACCTTGCTTCAATATTATTTTCTCCTTCAAGGAAAGCACGCAAAAGATACTTTTTAATATTTTTCAGGCCCTGCAATGCCAGAGCATCGGTCATGGGATTTGCCTGCCGGGATACATATGATTCCAGAAGCTGTGTAAAAGCATCCATCCCTGCAGTGGCCGTGAGCTTTGTCGGGCATGAGAGCATCATTTCCGGATCGATGATGGCTATCTCCGGAATGAAATTATTGTGCCGGAGTGATTTTTTAAATCCATGGTCCCCCACCTCTGAGATCACTGCATTTTTTGTCATTTCGCTCCCCGTTCCTGAGGTTGTGGGCAAAGCAATGAAAGGGATCTTATCACCGGGATGCTCTTTCTCCCCCAATCCCTCCAGATACATCCTGATACTGCCCTCTACCGGTATCATTGCCGAGACTGCTTTACCTGCATCCATGACGCTGCCACCACCCACTGCCACCACCACATCAATATCAGAAGCCCTGTAAGTCTCAACAATTTCATCTACCATGGAGGGAGAAGGCTCATGTGCAATCACTTCATGACTCAGATTGATGCCGGCACCTTTCAGCGCTGACATGATCTCGTCTCCGTGTCCGGAATAGTGAATGGAAGAGGATCCTGTGAGCAATAGCACATTTCTTCCATAGATCTTCACTACCTGGGGCAAGTCATTTCGTTTTCCCTTTCCGAATCGGATTTCCGGCAATGATGAAAAATGGAAAGAATCGATCATGGTCTGTTTCTTTTGTGTAAATATAAAAAAAGGAAACTAACAATGTGATGAAGATGAAAACTAACCATGGCTTGTATAAACCTGAAGCTTCGAATGCCTATTAAAAAAGTGTTGCTATTTTTTTGGAGAAATCTACATCAGATCCAATGAAAAGAATAAGCCCGAAAAATTTCTCCAGAGGACAGTTTATAGGAACAACTGCTGCAGGGATGGCCGGCATGGCGATGGTTCCTGCACCGTTTGTACCCTGGGTAACATTGCCTGTGACCTGGGCCGGACCGTGCAATGGGATCCGGTCACACAGACATTCGTGGATGACCAGGACGGTGCTGCTACGGCCAAATTGCATTACCATTACAGGGCCCCCTATTCATTATAGATATTGTTCTGCAGAACATCTGAAAGGCTGGCTCCGGTCAGCCTTTTTTCATACCTTTAAAGAAGAAATCCAATTCAAGAGATCCTTTCACGAATGATTGCATTTGAAGATTTTCTGAAGATGAAGGATGCCGGGGCGCTTCCGGAGGACATCCCTCCCCTTTTGCAGGCTCTTTTACTGGATGCTGCAGGTGACTGGAACAGTGCACACCGCATTGCCCAGGGAGAATCCAACCGGGACGGATCCTGGGTTCATGCCTACCTGCACAGAAAAGAAGGAGATCTGGGCAATGCCGGATACTGGTACCGGAGTGCCGGAAAGAGCATGCCCGAAATGTCCCTGGATGAGGAGTGGGAATACATTGCCATGGATCTTTTAAAAAAGAGCTGAACCCTTTAATTCAACCAAAACCAAAACCAAAACCAAAATGAAAAGAATAGCCTTTTGCATTTCAATGCTTGTCATATTTGTTGTCCTTCCGGCTCAAACCGAGAGAGATCAAATTGAGGACAAGTATAAATGGGATCTGACCGATATCTATCCCAGTGATGAAGCGTGGAGGGAATCCAAAGAACAGTTGATCAAGGAGCTGGATAAAGTTGAGTCCTTCAAAGGGACCATTACCCAATCCTCCGGAGAGTTGCTGCAAGCCATGGAATACATTACAAAAATCTCGAAGGAGGCCATCAAGCTAAATATCTATGCAGGGATGCATTCGGACCTGGATACCCGGGATATGACTTATCTGGGGATGAGGCAGGAGGTACAGCAGCTTTTTTCAAGTTTTGGAGCCAAAGCTGCTTTTATTGATCCGGAAATCCTATCTGTTGACTGGCAGGTCATTGAAGCATACATCAATGAAGAACCTTTGCTGAGACCATACAAGAAGGGCCTGAGCGATCTGTTTCGTCTGCAGGAGCACACGCCCGGTGAGGCAGAAGGAAGGATCATCGCCCTGTCAGGCATGGTTACAAGTGTCCCATCCTCGGTGTATGGCACTTTCATCAACGCAGAGATGCCAAATCCGGAAGTCACACTCAGCAACGGAGAAACAATGGTTCTGGACAGTCCGGGATTCGAAAAGAACAGGGCACTCGCCAACCGGGCGGACAGGGCACTGGTTTTCGAGTCCTTTTTTGGCAACCTTGAGAAGTTCCAGGCCACCCTGGGTGAATTGCTGTACGGTGGCATCAAAAGGGATGTATACATGTCCAAAGCTCACAATTACAATTCATCCCTTGAGATGGCATTGTATCCAAACAACATCCCAACAGATGTGTATCATGCCCTGGTAAACGGTGTAAATGAAAACCTGGGCACCTTTCACCGTTACCTGGGCATTAAGAAACGAATGATGGGACTGGATACTTTGAAATACCTGGATCTTTATGCCCCCGTCGTCAAAGATGTGAACCTCACCTATAATTTTGAAGAAGCAAAGAATATCCTGCTCAAAGCCTTCGCTCCCCTGGGAAAGGAATATGTAGCTACTGTGGAGAAAGCTTTTAATGAACGGTGGATCGATGTGTATCCGTCCAAAGGCAAAAGTGCCGGCGCCTATTCGAATGGGGCATTCTATGACGGACACCCCTATATTCTGCTGAATTACAATGGGCTTTATTCTGATATGAGTACAGCAGCCCATGAACTGGGTCATACCATGCAAAGCTACTTTTCCAACAAGACGCAGCCCTACCCCACTTCCAGGTATACAACCTTTGTGGCAGAAGTGGCTTCCACCTTCAACGAGGTACTATTGTTCGATTACATCATGGACGAAATCACAGACGATGACATCAAGCTTTCCCTGTTGATGGACAGGCTGAACGGTTTCAAAGGGACACTTTTCCGCCAAACGCAATTTGCCGAATATGAACTTAATATCCACGAGGCAGTAGAACAGGGAATTCCGTTAACAGGAAAATACCTCTCAGAGTTATACCTTGAGATTACCCGGAAATACTATGGCCACGACCAGGGTGTATGCCAGGTGGATGATTATGTGAGGTTGGAGTGGGGCTTTATCCCCCATTTCTATTATGACTTCTATGTTTACCAGTACAGCACCTCCTTTACAGCCTCCATTTCACTGGCCAAGCGGGTGCTGGACGGAGAAACGGGTGCGAAGGAAAAATACATGGAGTTCATCGGTGCCGGCGGATCGGATGATCCCATTGAACTGCTTAAAATGGCTGGAGTGGATATGACCGGGACCGAAGTATTCACCTCCACCATTTCAGCCATGAATGAACTCATGGATCAGATGGACACGATCCTGGACCGGAAGGAGAAAGCCAGGCCCTGAGGATCAGTTTTTTTTACATTTCATACCTTTGGAATGCAATAACATTGTATGATAAAGAGATTTATATATAATGTAAATACATGGGCCACCGGCTTTGTAAGATACCCTGGTGACGACCAGGAAATTCTACTGAGAAAAAAGATATGGCTGGGGCTGACGCTCTGTTGGGCATTTTTCAGCCTGTTTGATTCCTTCATCTCCTATTTATTGGGACAAACGCCAATGATTTTTATCAATGCCGCCGGGTTCTTGATAAGTATTGCGCTACTCCTATTATTTAATTTTTATCGAAGGAACATAGAGAATTTTGGACTTGCCATGCAAATTATAATTGTTGTAATGGCTTCCTGTAAAGTCTATTTCCTGGATGGGATTTTCAGCTCATCCGGTATCGCCACCGTTGGCCTTATCGGGCCCATCTATGCATTAACCTTTACCAGGCACAGAAGGGCCTTGCTTGTTTTCTTCTTTTATCTGGGATTGATCCTGGGCGTCACAATCATCAGACAATCCATCCTGCATCCGGGAATTATGAAAGTCTACTTTTTCCGCTATTCCCTGCTTAGATTTTCACTCGCTTTGGCTGTTATCTTTTTCATATCAATGATTTACAGCGTTCAAATCGCCAAACTAAAACGTATTGAGGAAGAACGGCTAATCCAACTTCATCATGCAAAATCAAAACTCTATACCAATATTACCCATGAATTCCGCACGCCATTGACCATTATTCAGGGTATGGCTGAAAAGATGGAAGAAGAGCAGGATGATAACCATGCTCAGGGTGCCAGCCTCATCAGAACCAATGCCTATAAACTGCTTAAACTGGTGAACCAGTTGTTAAATATGTCCAAACTGGAAGCAGATTCATTTCCCGTTAAAATGATTCAGGCCGATATTATTCCTTATCTGAAATATATCACTGAATCATTTCACAGCATGGCGGAGGAAAAAAGCATCAGGATTCATTTTTGGGCAAAAGAAGATGGTTTAATCATTGATTTTGATCCTGACATCATCGAGGAAATCATCAGCAACCTGTTATCGAATGCAATCAAATTTACACCTGAAGGAGGCAATGTATATCTGCAGGTTGAATCAGAAATTGCAGGCAATACTGGCAACAACGAAGAGCTGCTGATCAGAATCAGGGATGATGGCATTGGCATTTCAGCAGACAAACTTCCCAATATATTTGAAAGGTTTTACCAGATAGACGATGAAAGTACACGGAAAGCTGAAGGTTCAGGAATTGGCCTGGCCCTGGTCAAAGAGTATCTGAATTGCATTGGGGGGACCATTCAGGTTAAAAGTAAGCTGTCAAAGGGAACAGAATTTATGATTGTCATACCTGTTTCGCGGACTGCTCCAGTACACCAGGCAACCTCTAAAGACATTGATAAGAGGAATGATTTACTGATTGAGGAAAGCAACAAGCTCTTTCAGTCAGAAAAAGGTGTCAATCAGAGAATATCCAAAGAATTACCTATTGTTTTGGTCATCGAAGATAACAGGGATGTGGTTGAATATATAGGTTCCATTCTCAATGGTGCTTATACGGTTTTAACAGCAAACAATGGAAACAAAGGAGTTGCTGTGGCGCAGGAAATTGTTCCTGATATTATTATCTGCGATATCATGATGCCGGAAAAAGATGGCTTTGAAGTTTGCCAGGTTCTTAAAGATGATTTCCGCACCAATCATGTCCCCATTATTTTACTGACAGCAAAAGCTGATATGGAGTCGAAAATATGGGGATTGGAATGCGGCGCAGACGCTTATATCATCAAGCCATTTCATAAAAAAGAACTTCTCGTCAGAATAGATAAACTGATTGAAAGCCGGCACAAGTTAAAAGACAAATACGGAGAGATGATTTATACTGTATCAAAGACAGGAAAACCAAAGGGATTGAATGAAACCTTTTTACAAAAAATAACCGAAACCCTCGAAAAAAATTATCACAACGAGCACTTCAATATTTCTAAACTGTGTCTTGATGTGGGAATCAGCCGGGCTCAGTTGCATCGAAAACTGATTGCTCTGACAGGTAAATCGACTTCTGACCTCTTACGCCATTACCGCATCAACAAAGCGAAGGAACTTCTTTTGGCTTCTGATCTTACCATCGCTGAAATCGCCTACCGGATTGGATTTAAAGACCCCAATTACTTCAGTAAATCTTTCTTAAGAGAAAATGGTCAAAGCCCAAGCCGCTTCAGGTCGAAGAGACAAAGAGTGAATCAATAGTACTTCTTCTGCAACATTGCTCCTCTTATTTGAAACATCATTACCCTTACTATTCAGGATGTTAGGTGATATTTATGGGTAATAAAACCTCAAATAAAAATGAAACGCTTAACATTGAATTCATGCAAATTGGATGGTTGGATTGCCTGCACGGCCCTGTCATTTCTTACAATTTTCTCGACTGCCCCCGAAACATCCGGTCAGGGAACAGTCACCAACATCCAGTTTTACAGCCATTCGCTGGAGATGGAGCGAAATGTCCAGATCTATCTGCCAGAAGGATATAGTGAACAGGATTCTGTCAGATATCCGGTGATCTACTTTCTGCACGGTGCAACCCTGGACCATACTGCCTACCAAAACCTGATCGCGGTTTTGAATTCACTGATCGGGGAGTCCAGGATATCCCCTGTCATTGTGGTCAAGCCTGATGGAAGTGTGGGTCCGTGGACGGGAAGCTTTTATACGAATTCGCAGTTATACGGAAATTTTGAAGACTACATCGTCAATGATCTCACTGAATTTATAGACGCCAACTATAAGACCATTTCGTCAAGAAACAAGCGGGCAGTCATGGGCCATTCCATGGGGGGGTACGGTGCCATGAAGATCGCATTAAAACATCCGGATCGATATGTTGCTGTGGCATCTCACAGTGCTCCCCTTGATTTCAGTCATTGGCCCGACAGGATCCCGGGAGTGGTTTCAGAAAATGGAGGCGTTCCTGTTTCCGCATATGATCCAGACAAACTTCAGACCCGTTTATTTTATACCCTGGCAGGAGCATTTTCTCCAAATCTGAACCATACGCCATACCCTGTGGATTTTCTTATTGATAGCATGGGCACGGTTGTGGATTCTGTCTTCAGCCGCTGGATGCTGAACGATCCGGCCAGCCTTGCTGCTGAAATGGATCGATCTTCACATCTATCCATTTACTTCGATTGCGGGGAAGAGGATGAATTGCTCACTTACCCCTTCAATACCGGATTTGCAGAGTCGCTCGATAAAATGGGTATTGACTACGATTTTCGATCTTTTACAGGGGGACATATGAATCAACTGCCCACCAGGCTTCCAATGGCACTCCAGTTCCTGGATTCAGTGATGAATCGTACCGAAATCAATGCTGAGAGTGGCACATGGACCTATAAAGCTCCTATGCCAACAGCAAGGACTTTTTTAGGTACCTGTGTACTGGATGGGAAAATTTATACCATGGGCGGGGCTACCAGTCAGAACACATTTTCATCTGCACTCGAAGTCTATGATCCTATAACAGATACATGGACTCAAAAAGCGAGCATGCCCATGGCGTTATGTTACCCGAACGTATGTACAATGGACAGGAAAATATATGTTTTTGGAGGAACTACAGCCTTATTTGGCGGCGTGGTAACCAAAGTATATGTGTATGATCCGGATACAGATCGATGGACACAGATCGAAGACTCTCCCCATGAATATGGAGATGCGGCAATCGCTGCCATCGATCATAAAGTATACCTGATTAGCGGTACTACAGCAGGGAATATTCCTGTTCCCGAAGTGAATGAATATAATACCTTCACAGGAATATGGAGCCCGAAAGCAGACATACCAACTGCCCGAACTGGTTTTTCAGCCTGTGTACATGAAAAAAAAATATACTGCTTTGGCGGGACCAATGAAAACTGGGCCAGTGTTTTCTATCCGAATGTGGAACGATATGATCCGGAGCAGGATTCATGGGTAAGTAAAAAGGATATGCCTTTGGGACGCTGGAGTCCTGCGGTCAGTGTGCTTGATGATTTGATTTTTGTATCTGGTGGTCATAATGGATCAAATGCCTGTGACAGGCTTGACATCCTGGATCCGGTAAGCGATGTTTGGACCAGGGGCACACCAATGCAGCAAAGCAGACGGGGGCACGAATCCTGTGTTCTGGATGGAAAAATTTATGTCATGGGTGGATCATATTCCAACAATGGCATGCCTGTATTCTTATCCTCCATGGAGGTTTATGAGTTGACCATTCCCATAGGCAGCATGAATGACAAAACTGAAAACCGAAGGCCGGAAAATTATCTGAGGCAAAATTACCCCAATCCGTTTGCTTCGAGCACAAACATTGGTTTTTCACTGCAAAGCCAGCAGATGGTTAGTTTAAAAATGTTTGATGCCATGGGCCGGCATGTTGCAGTACTGGTCGACGAATTAAAACAGCCGGGAGAATATACACTGACCTTTCATTCGGGTGATCTGACCGATGGAATCTATTTCTTTCGTTTGGAAGCCGGTAATTATATACATACCAATAAGTGTATTTTGTTGAGGCAGTATTAACCCGACTTCTTCAATAATCCGAATTAAAGTTTCAAGGCGAAGAACCATACTGAAGAACAATCGCAGGTGATCTGCAACAATACTCCTTTTATTTGAGACATCATTACCCTTATTATCCAGTTAGCTACGTGAAATTTATTGGATATTAGGTCTCAAATACAAATCTATGAAGCACAAAACATCCAAGCAGAACAATTCAAATGGCTGGATTGCCTGTATGGCCGTATCATTTCTTACAATTTTTGGTACTGCCTTCGAAACATCCGCTCAGGGAACAGTCACCAACATCCAGTTTTACAGCCCGTCGCTGGAAATGGAGCGAAATGTCCAGATCTATCTGCCTGAAGGATACACTGAACAGGATTCTGTCAGATATCCGGTGATCTACTTCCTGCACGGAGCTGGTCAGAACAATACAAGCAATTCAGATTTATTGACGGCCTGTAACAATCTGATTGAAAACAAGGAAATCCGACCATGCATCATCGTCAAACCCGATGGAAGCTGCCCTCCATGGGGAAGAAGCTATTTCACAAACTCGGAATTGTATGGGAATTTTGAAGACTACATCGTTTATGATCTGGTTGCATATATGGATTCTGCCTACAACACAGTTTCTGCAAAAGATAAGCGCGCCATCATGGGGTATTCCATGGGAGCATATGGCGCCATGAAACTGGCCCTGAAACATCCGGAACTCTTTTGTGGGGTAGCAGCCCATTCCGGAATGTTGAATATGAGAATGTGTTCACAGTATATTCCTGTCCTCCTGTCGGAAAATGGCGGTGCACCGGTTCATCTGTATAGCCCCGATTCCGGAGACATCACATATGGGGCAATTGCCATCGCCGGAGCATTATCACCCAACCTTGATAATCCTCCTTTTCATGTGGATTTTCCGCTTGATAGCATGGGAAACTGGATTGATTCGGTCTGGAACCGCTGGTCAGCCGAGAATTGTCCCTTTCTGGCCAGGGACTTATCCGAAGAAGATGATCTGGCAATCTATTTCGATTGTGGCACACAGGATGAAACCCTTGCCTATGCATTTAACACCAGTTTTGCAGATTCCCTCGATCATCTGGGAATACCTTATGAATTTCAATCCTTTGCCGGGGGGCACTCCAATCAACTTGCAACAAGGTTTCCAATTGCTCTGCAGTTCCTGGATTCAGTGATGAATCCCATTGAAATCGAACCCGATACTGATCTATGGACGTTCAAAAAAGCCATGCCCACTGGCCGCGGTTTTACATCGGGTGCGGTAGTTGATGGGAAAATCTATATGATTGGTGGCTTCCCCACCCATACCTCTGTCACAAAGGCCAATGAAATGTATGATCCAACCACAGATACCTGGACTGCCATGGCTGAAATGCCCGGCGAGCGCTGTGCAAATGCATGCTGTGCGTATGATGGGAAGATTTATGTGTTTGGGGGCGTAAGACCTGATCCGTATGCCACTGCAAAAAACAATGTGTATGTGTATGAGCCGCAAACCGATACCTGGACGCAGAAAGCGAATATGCCCTATGAAAATGCATTTTCAGGAGTCGCAGTGGTAAAGGATACCATTTATTTAATCGGCGGAATGCACAGTTATAATTCTCCACCCATTTCAACAGTCATGGCCTATTATCCATTGACGGATACCTGGGAGGAGAAAGCACCCATGCCCACCGCCCGGGGAATGTTGTCTGCCTGTGCGGTTGACGGCAAGATCTTTGCCATCGGTGGCACCAAGGCATTCCTTACCTCCACTTATAACATGGTTGAAGTTTATAACCCTGAAACAAATACATGGGCAAAAAAAACCAGCATGCCAACTGCCCGGGTAGCTATGGCTACCTGTGCTTTGGATGGAAAAATATTTGCCATTGGTGGTTATAATTATCCTGTAATGTATACCAAAAATGAAATGTACGATCCGGTTACGGATACATGGACTACAAATACGCCCATGCAGGAAACACGGCAGATGTTCTTTCTTGGAACGGTGAATGACAGAATCTATGCCATCGGCGGATCTTATCCGAATCCCCAAAATCCTACCCAGCCGGTGATCCTTTCTTCAGTGGAAGTATATACACCCGAACCAGAGATACCGGTTGTATGTGACACGTGGACCGGTAAAGCCCCCATGCCAACAGCCAGAGGGTTTACAACAGGAGACATTTTAGATGGTAAGATTTATATAACAGGAGGATACACAACTTCAAATTCCACAACTTCGGCAACAGAGTTGTTTGATCCCGCAACAAATTCATGGACAACCAAGGCGAATATGCCCGAAGGTCGGGTTTATCATGCCAGCTCCAACTGCAATGGCAAAATATATGTGTTTGGAGGGCTGGCCCCAGATATGTATGGAACTGCCCAGGAAAATGTGTATGAATACAACCCCGAAACCGACATCTGGACTCAGAAGGCAGATATGCCCCTCAGTAGAGGTTTTTGCGCTATCGCCATGGTCAATGACACCATTTATCTCATAGGAGGAGGACTTCAGATTGGATCTGTACCCGTTTCAACCGTAATGGCCTATTCTCCTGAAACAGATACATGGACAGAAAAAGCTCCGATGCCTACGGCCAGGTTTTGCTCAAAAGCCAGTGTAATAAACGGGAAAATCTATGTAATAGGAGGCACCAATCAGAACTATGCCACAGTAAGCTATAAAAAAGTTGAAATCTATGATCCTGTAACGAATACATGGACAACAGGATCAGATATGCCAACCGGACGCTTCGGTTTGGGTACCTGTGTTGTGAATGGAAAAATCTATGCCGTCGGCGGCATGAACAGCGGAAATGTATTGACCACGAATGAAGTATATGATCCTCTTGCAGATACATGGAAATCTTTAACACCGCTGCAGCACAAGAGGTTTCAGTATTTTTTAGGTACAGCCGGAGATATTATTTATGCCATTGGGGGCGCTTATCCGAGTCCCCAGAACCCAACGCAACCTGTGGTTCTTTCTTCAGTGGAAGCATATGTACCCTGTACTGAGATAACAATAATTGATGAAAGCTGGCCGAATAACAGAATGCCGGGAGATATTACCCTTTCCCAAAATTATCCCAATCCTTTTGATCAGCATACAACCATTCCCTTCTCGTTGCAAAACCCGCAGAGAATTGACTTAACAGTGTTCAATTTGCAGGGACAGCAGATTGCTGAATTGGTCAATGAAGTAAAACCGCCCGGAGATTATACCATAACATTTGATTCGGGCAACCTGACGGAAGGCATATATCTCTTACGTTTTACAGCCGGAGAATCTGTTCAAACCATCAAATGTGTGCTGTTGAGACAGTAATGGCGTGAAAATCTCAAAGTCAGCAGAGCTGCTTCGGTTACTCGAAGCTGAAGCTTCTCATGAGCTCGGCAGCCTTAGGCTGCCTCGGTTCGAACGGTTCTCATCGCTACCGGTAAAACAATAAAGCCACCACAAGGGCGGCTTTATTTGTTTTA